>ENA-OWPA01000765-OWPA01000765.1-bioreactor-metagenome-genome-assembly--contig:-NODE-765-length-33296-cov-11.364129_pt1 | contig 33296 bp, 37 predicted proteins | sample MGYA00238139_ERZ651803 | MGnify/ENA primary metagenome ERZ651803 (study PRJEB26909, sample SAMN07631231) | bioreactor metagenome | isolation source: Switchgrass digestor | place: USA: Dartmouth... | reverse complement strand
CCTTCCTGCATTTCGCTATACATCTTTGTCATGAATTCAAACAACTGTTCATTTGTTATATTTGTATTCTCGCCCACATTTGTCCCCTCCATATTTACAGTTATTATATCATTAACCCGTCAGCATATTCAATAAAAACTACCTGTTATCTCTAAAACAACCTGGTTGTAGAATTGTCAAATATTGAAAAGCAAATACCTGCTAATAAATACTACTATAAATACTGATATTATATAGGATAAAAGAGCTGCTCTCAATGTATGGCCATGGTCCTTTACTCCTACAGAGCCAAAGTACAGTGCCATGGTGTAGAATATGGTTTCTGAAGAACCCATTAAAACTGATGCTGTTATGCCTTGCAAGGAATCTGGACCATAATGGCTTATGATATCCTTTACTACTCCCAAGGCCCCGGAGCCTGATAATGGCCTTATAAGAACCAGAGGCAGTATTTCTTCAGGAAATCTTAAGTATCGGGTTACTGGGCTTACTAAGTCTATGAGCATATCCATGGCTTTTGATCCTCTAAATATTCCAATGGCTATGAATATGGCTATTAGATTGGGTATTATCCTGAAGGCAGTTTTTAGCCCATCCAATGCCCCTTCTGTAAACGCATCGTATATATCCACGTTCTTTAAATACCCATGGATTACAATTACAATAACTAAAAACGGTACTATGCCAATGGAGATTATATCTAGCATTTTCTTCTCCTTTCAAACATTTTACCTATTATTATGGCTACTATAGTAGACAGGCTTGTCGCCAATAGAGTAATGCCTATGATATCCGTAGGATTCCGGGAGCCATAATCATGTCTTAGCTTTATTACAGTAAGGGGAACCAGCTGCAGGGAAGACATGTTTATTATTAAAAACATGGCCATTGCATTTGAGGCTTTACCTTTATGGGGATTTATGCTGTCTAGCTCCTTAATGGCCTTCAGTCCAAAGGCTGTAGCTCCATTTCCTACCCCAAACATGTTAGCTATGAAATTCATTAGCATCCATCTTTCCGCCGGATGGTTTGCTGGCACCTCGGGGAAAATAAATCTGACTAAGGGCCTAAAGACCTTTGATATGGCCCTTATTAAGCCAGATTTTTCAGCAATGTTCATAATGCCCAGCCAAAAGGCCATTACTCCCATAAGGCTTATGCCAAAGGTGACCCCTTCTGTAGCCTGATCTATGATTATATTGTTTATATCCCCTAAATTTCCTGTAAGGGCTCCGTATAGGATGCCAATGAATACTAATAAGAACCAGATAGTATTTATCATAAAAAAACCCCTTTCATAGAAATATATGAAAGGGATTAGCGTAATATTTATTTATTTTTTTATATTCCTTGTCTTGCTTTGTTCTAATGCATAAATAAGGCATATACATAAAGAAAAGGCTCGACTATGGAGAATTTGATTGAAATATCCGGCAAAGGAAAGCCAAAAGATTTGCGACTCATCGCGTAAGCGAATTCGCAAATCGGCTTTCCAAGCCGTGATATTTCACAAATTCGGAATTGGAGAGCCGTTCTTTATTATATGCCTTTTTAATATGAAGAACATTGGCCATATTTGCAATTAACGAACTTCCACTCCAAGATTTGTGAAGTATCACGACACAGAAAAAATGGGCTGCATAATCGCTTCGCTTTAGATGCAGCCCAAACAATTTTTTTCTTTAGTCGGATACTTCATCAAATCTTTCCGAAGTCAGCTCTTATCCTTGCAAATATGGCTAATATCGAAAGGAAATGTAGGTAAACACTTTCAAAGAAATAAGACAAGAGAACCGTCCCCTTGTCTTATTTCTCTTTGTATACATTGAAAAATGGAGTTTTTTGCTTTACAAGAAGTCCCTTTTCAACCAAGTCTTCCAGCTTTTCTTCAAAGGCATCTATGGTATAGGTTATGCCTGTTTCTGCTTCTATTTCCTTTATTACATTTATGAAATCATCTCCGTTTATGGGAAGCTTATCCTTAATGATATCCATGAATTTGTTTTCATCTTCCTCTATCTTACCCTTAAGCTCATCAAAGGGGTTTTCTGTATGAGGGCTGGTGGTATTGGCTGCTCTTATTCTTGCATATATGGTCCTTCCCATGGCTGCTTCAGATATGAATACATCTCCTGTTCTCAAATAGGGAAGCCTTCTTGCCTCCTCCACTGTAATATCCGTTTCTTCCTTTATAGTAGCTATGTCCGAGCTTCTTACGGTTCTGAATATAAACTTTGTATTAAGCTGGGCAGTTATGGTTTCATCCAGCAGTGTAGGCCTCTGGGTGGCAAGTATTAAAAATACTCCATATTTCCTTCCTTCCTGGGATATTTCCTTCAATATTGCCTTAGAAGGGCATTCATAGGCCTTTGGTGCAAAGTTGTGAGCTTCATCTGTTACTATTATAAATGGTGGGAAATAATCACAGGCTTCCCTTCTATACTGGGCATCCTTGTATTCCCTTCGCTTATGATACAGGTTGTTAATAAGATATGTGCTGAATACCTGCAGTATTCTGGTACTTCCCTGAACCACTATAAGCTTTCCGTTTTGCAGTCCGTTTTCTATCTCCCTTATATCCTTGCTGAATATTCCTTCATTGCTTAACCTGTTTAGTCTCCATATTATTCCCCTAACAGAGCTGTAGGGACAGCTTTTGTCATAGTTTAAGTACAGCTCAAGCCTTTGCTGCCATCCCTGACGCTCAAGATCTGTTTTGCTCTCCTCTATTCTTTTAGATATTCTATCTATGGAGCCTTCCTCCTGTGCTTCAGACAGCATCTTGAGCCTGTTGTAAAAGCTTGTATATGAATCCTTCTTTTTGTGCAATATGTCCACCACATTGTTCATAGCATCCGTTAGTGCTCCTGAAGCACCCAGAAGATTTTTCAAATCCTGAATAGACAGGTCTTCAAACCTTACTCCCACATCCGTTCCTACCTGAAGGCACTTAAACTTTCCGGAGTAGTCGAGCCTTTCTCCCTTTGGTATATAATCTGCAATTTTTGAAAAATCCATTTCAAAATGGGGGTCAAGCACAACTGTTGGAATGTTTAAGTTCATCAATTCCTCTAGAATAACCCTGAGGCCGAAGGATTTGCCGGAACCGGATCCTCCAAATACCCCTATGTGGGGATACTGATGCATGGATTTTACATTGTATATATAAGGTATCTCCTTCTGCTTTTCCAGCCTTCCATTTTCATAGGTATACAATAAGTTCTTATATTCCTCATCCATATTTGCTGCCATATGGTCTGTATTTCTTATAACTCCCAGCACCAGCCCCTCATCTACAGAACACCTGATCATTATGTCCTTTACTTCGCTAAACTCAGGAATTCTGACATCAGAACCTGCTTCCACCGGATATAGGGCTTCGTTTAGAAGCCTTACCCTGGCAATATATATGGTATCCTCCTCAATATTGTATCCTATTGCCCTTAGAGAATCCAATACAGAGCTATCCGCCAGCTCTCCATGGAGGTTCATGGGTATGTATTTGTTGTATGCATTGGCTTCCACCACTTCCCCCATTAAATCCCCCTGGTAGGGATCCTCTATTATTAAAAATTCATTTATCCTGAAGTTCCTGTCTTTGGTGCCTACATATACCTCATGCTGGCTTGTTATTCCAACTACTTTCATATAAAAACCCCCTACATTGTTCTGGTATTGTCAAAGATTTAAACATAAAATCTCTGGCAACCCTTGGTTTTTAAACATTTATCTTAATAAAAGTATCCACCCCCTTATTAAGGGATAAATAACTTTATATTTTTATACAAAAATGGATGACAAATATCCATTTCTTAGTTATAATATCGTCGATCAAAACAATCTAAACTAGAAAGGATTTGTCATCCATGTACGATATTATAACTTATTTACTACACTTTATTCAAGTTCAAAACAATATTATTTTATATCTTTTATTCTTATTAGGTGCTATTAAGGCTTCTAAGTTGCCTGATGCACCTATTGATAAAGCTTATCGCAAACTTAAGGTTGATGATATGCCCATATTTGATAAGGTTAAGAAATATGACTACAAAGTACTTTTAAATGAGCACTTTGCTAATACGGGCAAGGAGCTTAAGCCTGTTAAATCTAAGGTTCCAGTACCTGAATCTATTATATGTCCGTGTTGTGAAGCACCTCATTCATATATCTATGATAACAACGGTGGTAAAGGTCAGTTTCAATGCAAGATTTGCAAGTCTACTTTTACCCGAAAGAATCAATTTTCTAAGTCTGTTATTTTAAGGTGTCCTCATTGCAACAAAGCTCTTGTAGCTATTAAAGACCGAAAGTTCTTTGTCGTTTACAAGTGCAAGAATAATGATTGTTCCTTTTATCTTAAGAATATTAGGTCTTTATCTAAAGAAGAAAAGGATTTATTTGAGCTAGAACCTCACTCTTTTAAGGTTCGTTATATTTACAGAGCCTTTAATATTGATTTTAAACCTTTATCCAAAACTTCACCTGTTAAAGGTTCTGTTTCTTTGCCTAAAATTTATGCATCTAATCAGGTTCTTGGACTTGTTCTAACCTATTATGTTAATTATGGTCTTAGTGCTAGAAAAACTGCTGCTATCATGAAGGATATTCATGAAGTTAATATTTCTCATCAAACTGTTCTTAACTATGCTAATTCTGTGAGTATCATTACTAAGCCATTTATTGATCATTACCCTTACGAGTTGTCTGGTTCTATTTGTGGTGATGAAACTTACATTAGAGTTAATGGTAAATGGCATTATATCTTCTTTTTCTTTGATGCTGTTAAGAAGATTATTCTCTCTTATCATGTATCTCCTAATCGTGATACTCCTTCGGCTATTATTGCTTTAGATGATGTTTTATCTAAGTTTAAAAAGATTCCAGAGAAATTAAATATTATTGTTGATGGCAATCCAATATATCTTCTTGCTCAGCACTTCTTTGCCCAGTATGACATTTTCTTTGATGTTTCACAGGTTATTGGGCTTACGAATGAAGATCCTGTTTCTAAAGAACTTCGTCCCTTAAAGCAGATTATCGAACGACTTAATCGTACTTTTAAAGGTAATTATAGGTCTTCTCATGGATTTGGTGCCCAGCGTGGTTCGGTTGCCTTTGTTACTTTATTTGCTGCCTATTTTAACTTCTTAAGGCCCCATGCTTCGCTTGAGAAAAAAGTTCCGGTTGTTATTCCTGAACTTGATGCTTTACCAAATATGCCAGCTAGATGGATTAAATTAATACAGCTTTCTGAAGAGTATATCTCTTCCTGTGCTTAAAAGGTCTTGTTTTTAGATTCCTTAAGCCCAGCATCACTTAAGAATTAACCATACTAGCCACCGGAGGCTTGCCCTTGACAAAAATGTCTAAGAAAATGCTACAATGGACATTTCAAGGGCTTATTTGTGTTGTCTTGTTTTTGAGTTCCCTTCGCCCTTGATACTTTTCCCTCAAGCATTTTCTTATTTTTGTCAAGGGTGGCGGTGGCTCCTCAATAATTTTTGATTATTTAGCTTCATTTTTTTACTCATATTTTTTCATAGAACTTTTGACATTACCATTGTTCTTTTATCTCTTTCAGATATAAACAGCATCTCCAGAAGCCTCCTGTCCATATAGGACTCTAAAAGGCTTTTTATCATAACATCCGGAATTTTTACTTCGCTATCTACTATATCTATCCACAAAGGTACCCCTCTTCCATTTCTAGGGGTAAGTGTTAAAATAAGCCTTGCCATTTCCTCCAGATGCTCTTTTTGACTTTGAAGTATGTCCACAGCTACAACGGTGGGAGAATCGGAGCTTCTTAAAAATGCAGATTCAAGCCCTGCTATTTCCTTCTTCGTCTCAATATCGGTAAATATTGCCTCACCATATTCCAGAACGCCATATAACAGCTCCCTATCATGGAATTTCACATCTATAGATATATTCTTATCCTTCATAAGCTCTTCTCCAATTATGGAGGTTTTTATGTCCTTTGTTACCCCTACAAGGATTATACCTCTTTCTTCACACTCATTTTTCAGTTCCATCCACCTGTCAGTAGAAGCTATGTCATACCTTATAATTGAACCATCCATTATTACTGCATAGGGATTAAACTCCCTTATTCCTTCCAAAGCAGCTTCCACTTCAATATCAGCAAGCTTTTTATCACTTTTTAACTTTTCTTCCCTACTGTCCTCAAGCATATTGGGGTTTTCTTCTACTCCAAGGGGGGTATAGAAATCTGCCTTAATCACTGGCTTGTCTTTGTGTATTGAACACCTGGCAAGCCCCTGATATATTTCAATAAAATGGGGATATGCTCCCCCCAATCGGTTTCTTGAGCCGTCTACTCCCAATATACCTCCCAATTCTGCATATTTCATAAGCTCCTTGGAAGTCATCCTTTCCAGTTTTTTTATTGACCCCACCTTGTCCACAATAAACCTTCTTAATATCTGCTTATCCAGCGACAGTATCTTTTCGTATTTATTTAAAAGCAGATTGTTTACAAATTCAATTTTATTCTTCAACTGCTCATTCAAGCAGTACATTGACATCACCTCATATTGTGAAAAAATAAATTAAATAATTGTAATATTTTTAATATTGATATTGACTGAAATTGCCAACTATGGTATTCTTTTTATTGTAGAAAAAAGTCGATTAATATGTAAAACTATATATAATAGGAGGAATGTATAAGATGAAGTCAACAGGTATAGTAAGAAAAGTAGACAGATTAGGTAGAGTTGTTATCCCAATAGAGTTAAGGAGGAATCTTGATATTGAGGAAAAAGATGCATTGGAGATTTTCATAGATGGAGAGCATATAGTTCTCAAGAAATATGCCCCTGCCTGCATTTTCTGTGGACAAGCCAAGGATGTAACTACTTTCAAGAATAAGAATATATGTCCATCCTGTCTTAAAGAAATTGAAAATATGAATAAATAGAAAACAACCCGTCTATATGGCGGGATTTTTATTTATTATATTTCCAGGCTTTCCTTATAGACTTCATTTCTGGGAAGATTCCTCTCCTCTGCTACCTTTCTTACAGCATCCTTCTTTGATAAACCTTCCCCCATAAGCTTTCTGATATGGTCCTTTACACTTATACCTTCATATAAGTCTTCTTCCTCAATTTGTGCACCTTCTATAACTACGACAAATTCACCTTTGGGTTCTAATCTGCTGAACTTATCTATTGCTTCAGATATTGTTCCTCGAAAGGTTTCTTCATGTATTTTAGTAAGCTCTCTTGATATGGATATATTTCTGTTTCCCATTATATCCAGCATATCCTTTAAAAGTGCCAGAAGCCTGTGAGGAGCTTCATACAGTATTGTTGTCCTCTCTTCATTTTTAAGCCTTTCCAGCTCCTTAATCCTATCCTTCTGTTTATTTGGCAGAAATCCTTCAAATACAAACTTATCTGTTGAAAATCCGGAAAGCACCAATGCCAATATGGAAGCTGTTGCCCCCGGCAATGCTATTACCTCTATACCCGATTTGATGCAAAGCTTGATTATATCTTCACCAGGGTCGGATATTCCGGGCATGCCCGCATCTGTTACAATGGCAATTTTAGCTCCTTCCATAAGCTTATTAATCAAAAGTTCCCCCTTTGATTTCTTATTGTGCTCATGGTAGGATAATAAAGGCTTTTTTATGTTGTAATGATTGAGAAGCTTCAGTGTGTGCCTTGTATCCTCTGCTGCAATTAAATCCACTTCCTCCAATACCTTAAGGGTTCTAAGAGTTATATCCTCCAGATTTCCTATGGGAGTAGGACATATATAAAGAAGACCTTTGTTCATATTCATTCTCCTCATGTCTTTAAGCTGTGATTTAGTACTATTATATCAGTTCATTATATTATTGACAAATTTTATGTCTTTCTTGCAATCCATTTTACTTGTAACATTTGCAATATAAAGTATATAGAATAAAATGCTGTTTAAATTTAAAATAAACCGGTATATATTTAAAAAGAGACCTTAAAGGTCTCTTTTTATCGTTTATTATTCTGGTTGAGGTGCATCTACTGGACATACATTTGCGCAAGCACCACATTCAATACATTTTTCAGGATCTATAACGTATTTGTCATCTCCAGCGCTTATAGCTTCAACAGGGCATTCTGGTTCGCATGAACCGCATGCTATGCATGCATCAGTAATTTTATATGCCAATTGTTTCACCTCCCAAAGAGCTTGTCTATATCACTATTACATTTTATCAAATAATTTGCAATAATAAAAGAGAAAAATATTATATCCGAAAATATTTATTCTTCTATGTCCTCCAGTGATTCGCCATATTCTTCATATTCAAACTGCTGTGCAGGTTCATATTTTGAGTCCTTTTCATCAGTTACTATTACCTCATCAACTCTATAGTTGAATATTTCTTCAGTATCGTCTTCCTTCCTTACCCTTACCTTCAACATCTGAGCAAGAGTAAAGGTCTCCACTACAGTTCCCTTCCCATTGGGGGTTAGCACTATGGTTCCTACAGCAGGCATATTCTTCAGCAGCTCTTCATAGGTCTTGTGCTCAAATTTCAAACAGCACATAAGCCTTCCACAAAGGCCCGATATCTTAGTAGGATTAAGGGATAGGCTCTGGTCCTTTGCCATCTTAATGGAAACCGGTTCAAAATCTCCTAAAAACTTATGGCAGCACACTACTCTTCCGCAGGGCCCCAATCCACCAACCATCTTTGCTTCATCCCTTACTCCAATTTGCCTTAGTTCTATTCTGGTTTTAAAAATAGAAGCCAGGTCCTTTACCAGCTCCCTGAAATCCACTCTGCCATCTGCTGTAAAATAGAATATTACCTTATTATTGTCAAATGTATATTCTACATCTATTAGCTTCATAGTAAGGCCATGTTCCTGTATTTTTTTTTCGCATATTGTAAATGCTTCCTTTGCTTTTTCCTGGTTTCTCTGATGTATTAGATAGTCCTCTTCATTGGCTACACGAAGGACCTTTTTCAATGGGGATATGATTTCATCCTCTGTAACCTCTTTAGGGCCTACTATTACATGTCCAAATTCTATGCCCCTTACTGTTTCTACAATAACATGGTCTTCCTTCTTAACCTCTATGTCATCAGGATCAAAATAGTATATCTTCCCTGCTTTTTTAAATCTGACACCTACTACTGTTACCATATATTATACCTCCTGCATATTTAAGAGCATAGTTTCTATTGCCAGCTGAAAATTTACATTATTATCAATAAGCTTCTTTGTTTTCATTATATTATCTATTATATCATTAATCCTGTCCATATCCAGGAAAGTTTCACTGGATAATAATTGAATTTTATCTTTATTCAGTATTAGGATGGAGTTTCCTATTTCTTTATACAGCATTAAATCTCTGAACCAATAGATCATAATGTCAATTATTTCATCCATATAATCTTTGTTTTGAACAAAAAAATCTATGGAGTTTAATACATTTATCCTGTCTCCCCTAATTATATCGTGAACTAGGCTAATAGTATTGTCACGCCGTTCAAAGAACTCAGGATGTTGACATAAGGTTATGGATTTGCCTACGCTTCCCTTGGTAAAATGAGCAATAAAATCTGCTTCTTCCCGGGTTTTGCCATATTTTGATACAATCAGCTCAATTATATGTTTGCTCTCTACAGGATGAAATTTTACCAGCTGAGACCTGGATAATATAGTAGGTATAAGATTGTTTACATTGGAAGTTATCAATATTATATTGACATAGGATGGAGGTTCCTCTAAGGTCTTTAAAAGGGCATTTTGCGTTTCAACCTCCATCTTATCGCATTGGTCTATTATAACTATTTTTCTTTTGCTCTCCAAAGGCAAAATGCTCATGGATTTAATCAGTTTGTCAATTACTTCCTTTTTAATCAGCCTATTTTCTGGCTCTATAAATACCAGATCCGGATGATTCCAGCTGTCGAATTTTAAACAGGAATTGCATCTATTGCAGGGTTCAATACCTTCACTTTTGCACAACAGAGTCTTGGCAAATGCTAATGCTACCAGCCTTTTGCCTATGGATTCCTCTCCTGTGAATAGATAGCAATGGAATATTCGATCTTCTCTAACCGCATTCTGTAAAGCTCTTATGGTTAATTCGTGTCCCTTAATGTCAGTAAAATTCATCAGTATCACCTGGTCTAAATCCTTATGAAATTATGCATGTTAAGTATAAACAGATTAGCGCCACCTACAGTAATCTCCTTCTTGCCTTTTGTTACCTTCTTATCCTTGCATTCATTTTCTATCAGTTTAACAACTTCATCTACCTTATCGTCTTCCACACCTATTAAAAGAGTAGTATTTCCCGATTTCAGAAATCCGCCTGTAGAGGATAGTTTAGTGGTTCTATAATTGTTATTTGTAAGGCTCTTTATTATCTTCGATGTAAAATCGTCCTGCACTATGGCAATTATAAGTTTCATACTTTCCCTCCCATCTACAGCTTAATGTGCTTTTCCACATCCAGTATAAATATGGTAGCTCCTCCAACTTTTACTTCCAATGGATAAGGTATATATGCATCTCCTGGCATAGTAACTGTTAACAAGGATGTAGTAATGTCCCTGGTCTTGCAATTCGATTCAATTAACCTTAATACTTCTTCTATCTCATTATCCTCTACCCCTATAAGAAGTGTGGTATTGCCTGACTTCAAGAACCCTCCTGTAGACGCCAGCTTTGTAACTCCATATTCATGATCAGTAAGGTCATCTATCAAAGCTGACGCATCCTGGTCCTGAACTATAGCAATCACAAGTTTCATTATAAAAGCCTCCCTTTAATAAAATTTTCAATACTCTCTATGCTTTGGCTTATTACTTCCTTCTTTGTTCTAGTAGCATCTATTACTACTATTCTTTCCGTACAATCCCTTATAATCTTCAGGTATCCATCATATACCTTTCTGTGAAATTCAATGCCTTCCGTTTCCAGCCTATCTCCTCCCTTGTCCTGTGTCTTCCTGTGAAGAGTGGTTTCCGGATCTACATCAAAGAACAAGGTAAGGTCAGGTCTTATTCCCTTAATGGCAAAGTCGTTAATGATTCTAACCTCCTCTATTCCTAAATCTCTTCCCACTCCCTGATATGCCAGGCTGGATAATACGAACCTGTCACATAAGACTACTTTGCCTGACTCAATGGCAGGCAGTATCTTTTCCTTAACATGCTGCCCCCTGGCAGCTGCAAGCAATAGTGCTTCAGTTTCCGGAAGCATTGTTTTGTTTCTATTGTCCAGAAGAATCCTCCTGATGGATTCACCTATTGCTGTACCGCCAGGTTCTCTTGTTTCTACTACATCAATGCCTCTATCCTCAAGATATTTTCTTATATGCTTAATTACAGTGCTCTTGCCCGAACCATCTGGCCCTTCTAATACTATAAATATTCCCTTCAATCGAAGTCATTCCTTCCTATTTGACTACTTGTATCTTTTCTTTATTATAGCCCATAAGCCCTAGAATTTCTATACCTGCATATGTTGCAAATTCTATATATTCTATCAGGTCCTCAGTTATTACCTCTCCCGGGCATATTAGAGGTATTCCTGGTGGGTAGGGAATAATCAAGGATGAGCATACTCTTCCTATGCTTTCCTTCAGGTCTATAACTTCTTTTGGAGAATAGTAGGCTTCATATATAGGCTGATGTATTTCAGGCTTTGGAAGGTTAAAGTTAAAAGGTTTGATATCTTCCTCGGGTTTATTTAATGCTATATCTTCTATTGCTCTCTTTAAACTGTCAAACTCTTCCTTATCATTCATTACACTGGACAATGCCAATGCATAGTAATAATCTGCCATTTCAACATATATTCCATATTCTTCCCTTAAAATCTTCTTTAAATCAGTACCCCTGATTCCCTCAATGCTGAATAAAATCTTGGTAATATCCTTGTTCTTAATTGTTTTGTCGTCCTCATCCCTTGTAAATACATAAACCCTGTCCATATTATTTAAATCTTTTATCATCTTATCTATAATGTCTATATTTTCATCCAGCTTTTGTTTGCCTTCACCTTCCATATAAGCCCTTGCTATTTCTATTGATAACATGAATAGATAAGAAGGACTTGTAGTCTGAAAGAGAGATGACATTGATTTTAGTTTATCTATATCTACCCTGTCGCTTCCCACATGAATCACAGATGTCTGTGTAAAACTTGGTAAAGTTTTATGAGTGCTTTGAACACACATATCTGCCCCAGCTTGTAAAGCTGTCATGGGAAGTCTGTCAGAAAAGGCAAAGTGGCTGCCATGGGCCTCATCTACTACCAGTATCCTGTTATATCTGTGAACTATTTCTGCAATCTTTTCAATATCTGAACATATACCAAAATAATTTGGATTGGTTATCACTACCACCTTGATACTTGGGTCTTCTTTTAATTTCAGCTCTATATCATGCGGATCTAAGCCTGTATACAGATGGTGTTTTTCATTATAATTAGTATATATATACTCTATATTTAATCTATTTAGAATCGCACCATTGTATATGGATTTATGTGATTGCCTTTGTACAAGTATCTTATCTCCAGGATTTGTAACAGTTGCCAAGGCTATATACATGCTTCCTGTAGTTCCGTTGATGGAATACATGGTCTGTTTGGCGCCAAATGCCTTGGCAGCCAATTTCTCACTTTCGTCAATAATCCCTATGGCATTGTGAAGATTGTCCAATCCAGGCAGCTCAGTAGTATCTAAATATGGAATATAATCCCCCCAGTTTATAAGAGTGTTTTTGCCCTTGTGTCCTGGCATGTGAAATGATATTCTCTCTTTATTTCTAATTAAATTTAATCTATCTAATATTGGTGTTTTCATACACATCTCCTCCATAATTTGTATACTTTATTATACAACACATTGAGAAAAATTGAACCCTGTAATTTTATTTTACAGGGTCAAGAATAGTTTTTTCATATATATAATTTTTAAGCAGCTTTTTTACCATTTCCTTATAGTAATCGTAATTTTCACTGGATACTGGAGTAGTGGATATATCATGAAAACAATTCTCGCATATCATTGCGCCCAGCAGTTCAATGCCGTTATCCATTTCACGTTGACAAAAATCACAATACACAGAATCAGCCCCTCACTAACTTTTGCTAGATTATTGCCATACTTAATACATATTATTCACAAAGTTTAAATTTAGTGCTTGACAGGGAAACCGCTAAATCTAATAAATAATCTCTATTTCAGTACCGCAATTTATACATCTATTATCCTTTATCCCTATTACCTTTCCCTTTATATCCCTGTTAACCAGCTCATTGGAGCATTTGGGGCAATAGGTGTTATTGTCTATACCCATTACATTTCCAATATACACATAATATAGATACTTTTTAGCTATATTCTTGGCTCTTAAAAGCACATCATAAGACGTTTCCGGCAAATCCATCTTATAGGATGGAAAATATTTTGTAAAATGAAGCGGTATTGACTTGTCTACACTTGAAACCCATAAGGCCAATTCTTCTATTTCCTCTTCCGAACTGTTCAACCCTTCAATTATTAGATTGGTTATCTCAACATGGGTATGTTTAGCCGCTATTTCTATAGTCCTCTTAACAGGCTCCAGTCTGCCTTTGCATATTTTTTTGTAAAAATCGTCATTAAAAGACTTCAAATCAATGTTCATAGCATCAATATATGGAAGTAACTCCATCAATGGTTCAGGATTTATATATCCGTTAGTAACCAGCACATTTTTCAACCCATTATCCCTTGCCATTTTACAGACATGATATACATGCTCATATGAAATAACAGGCTCATTGTAGGTATAAGCTATGCCAATGGAACCCAAGGATTTCCCTAATAATATAATGTCCTCATCCTCCAGGTCTGTAGTCCAGGACCTTCTTTGGGCAATTTCCCAGTTCTGGCAAAAATCACATTTGAAATTGCATCCAAAACTTCCTATTGAAAATATCCTGGACCCCGGATAAAAATGGAATAAGGGTTTCTTTTCTATAGGGTCATATGCATAGGAAGTAATCTTGCCGTAATTAAGGGAAATAAGGGTCCCTTTTGAGTTCTTTCTGACTTTACATACTCCAACTTCTCCATCACCAATGGTACAGCCGTGGGGACAAAGATTGCATCTTGCTTTGTTGTCATTTAATCTCTCATAATACTTCGCTTCCATGTAAATAAACCCCCTAAACATGCCTTACTACTTCGAAGCGTTCCAAGGTATATTTTTCAAATTTAAATATACCCGCCTTCTGAAGTGCTATTTCTACCTGCTCCTCAGGCGTGTCTATTCCCTCCAGGTCAGGCAGCAACAGCCCTCTTCTGAAACCTTTGGATACTATTACACCATATCTTTTGGGGTCCAGTTCATCCATGGATGAAACCACCTCAGGCTCTTTCAGCACATCAACGGAATATACCAGCTCAGGCAGCTCTTCTTCCGTAACCGGAGGAAATCTTGGATCCCTTGTCCCGGCACTTATGGCATTTTCAATAATCTCCTCTGCCAGATTCCTCTTAGTTGGCTCTATGGTTCCTATGCACCCTCTCAGCATACCATGTTTCTTTATGGAAACAAATGCTCCGCGCCTTTCATTCATAAGCTCGCTATTTAAACCTTCGGGTACTTCCATCTTCCTGTTATACTTCACATAATACTCCAGGCTTTTTTTAGCCAGCATCACGTATTGGTCCATTTCCAGCACCAAAAACCTTGCAGTGCAGTACCCCACTCCAAATGGGCCTTCATAGGATACAACTTCCGGTTCTATGCTATATCCATCCAAAATACCTGATAAAACCATTAGAGATCTAAGCCCGCATTCTCCAGCCTCTTCACCTAAATCCAGGTCAAAATTCACAATTCCTTTAAAATCCCCTCTGTTCATTAATTCCACTATCCTGGCATCAAAAATACTGCCCTTTGGAGAATATGAATATGGCCCATCCTTTGACAGCCTATGGGACAGGTCTCCACTGGCAATTATTACAACATTGTTATCAGACTCAATAACAGATTCCTTTATTATCCTGCCAAACTCATAAAGCTTTTCAGGTGGCAATAATCCATAGGTTATATGAACCAAAGAGAAGTCCCTGTATTCCTTTGTCACGAAATACAGTGGAACCAAAGTCCCATGGTCCAGCTTTAAGCTTACATTATATCTATGGGAAAAGCTTTCATCTATTTTTGCTATGGGTATATTGCGGGAATTGCTCTTATCTATTATTCTTTTTGTCAAATACAGGTTGTTGTTAAATTTAAAGCTTAAGTCCCTGTTTCCAAAGTCTCCAAAATCCCCCTCAAGCTTTTCACTCACAGATATGGATATAGCATCCCTGAATAAAGGCCCATGGGAAGTTATGACAATAATAGTATCTGGTTTTCTTATGCTTATGTCATGTGCAAGCTCTCTTGCCCCCTGTATTGTCTTCTCAACCTTTTTTTCCTCTCCCCTGCCTATTTCTTCGATTATTATAGGTGGATGAGGAAACAGATACCCAGATATTATATTTCCCATAATTTCACCTCTTACTTTTATCTATATTAATCATTTCCAGCGTTCTCCTAATAGCCCCTCTTAGTTAAATTGTAATCAAAACCATCAATAATAGCAATAACTAAAAAGCAGATAAGCTTATGCTTATCTGCCTGAAATACTATTCCTCTTCATCTTTTCCTACAATTGGAACCTCATCTGGTGCCATTGGCTCCTCTTCTACACTTTCTTCTTCCTCAGCTGCAGTTACAAGAGTAGCAACCAAGTCATCTGGTTCCATCAGTACCTTTATGTTTTCATCATTAAATATACTCAAATCCGAAACATGTATTGGAGTATTGAAATCAATGTTTGATACATCAACTTCTACCACTTCAGGTATATATTTTGGCAAACACTCAATTTCAATTGAATCTAATTGCTGCATCAACACAGATGGCTGGGTCTTTATATTGTCCTTTCCTATCAGCACAATAGGAACCATAACCCTAACAGGTTCGTTCATATCCACCTTCTGGAAGTCTACATGCATATATTGATTCCTGTAAGGATGCATTTGAACTTCTTTTATCAGAGAAGGAACCGTTTCCCCCTCTATTTCCAGGTCTATAATAGTACTAGTTCCTGCTAATCTATATACCTTGTCAAAATCCTTGCTGTTAACCTTTACAGCTGTTGACTTTCCTTTGGAATACAGCACTCCTGGAACAATACCATTCCTTCTTAGCTTATCTGCCCTGTTCTTTCCAATTTCCTCCCTGTTTTCCACCTGTAATTTAATTGCTGACATAGCAATTGCCTCCTTATAGATTTTATTAATTATATATAATATCAAATTTTCAGAATCTTTTCAAATGCCTTAGGCTATATCTACAGTATGTATTGCAGTACAATAAGAAGTATTACGCCAGGTATTCCAAATATACCTGCAATTACTGCAGTAAATGGATTAATCACTATGCTGAATCCTATAAAGCTGCCTATGAAATTCACTATTAATAATAATATACCCCCAAGCACTCCGTTTACAATCAGTTTAATTAACAGCTTAATTGGCACCACCAGAAGCATTCCCAGAATATACAGCAAAAAAAGACCAAACAGGAAAGCCAGCACAACCCCTATATCCATTAGAATTCCCCCTTTATTTTCACTTATTATATAATAAGGGACTTGTACTTAAAATATTACTTAATTCCTAATTCCTTTGCTTTTTTTAGAAAATAAATGTATTTTATTTTGGAAGCATTAAGTTCATATATTGCATGTTCAATAAGGTCAGGATCAGTAGCCCATTGGAAGTATTCCTCCTTCATCTTCCACTCCCTCTGAGCCTTTTTTAAATCCTCTATCAATTGCTCCTCTTCTGGTTTTTTCTCTTCATAATGTCTGGAAATAAAATTTATGCACTTCATTATCTTTTTAGCCTTATCCCTGTAAAAGCTCTTATTCTTTTCCATATGTAATAACCCCCTGTATTTTTTATCTTTATCATTGACAAAAAAACAGGGGTTTATACCATCTATCTTTTGCACCAGAAACCACATCTATTATTTTTATTCTGGCAGCTAACTTCATGGGAATTGCATATAGGGCAGGTAAACCTGTCTTTCAGGTATTTTACCTTGTATGAGGTGTTGCAGGAGTTGCATTTTAACTCACATAAATCAGAGGTAAAATCTCCTCCCCTAATCTCTATGCCTAACCCCTCTGTTAATGCTATTGCAACCTTATATCTTGCACTGTCGATTATGTTTTGAAATGTCTGCCTTGATATTCCCATTTTGTCAGCACAATCCTGCTGAGATAAACCGAGTATATCCTTAAGCCTCATAGCTTCCAGCTCTTCAATTTTTAATTCTATCTTCCTTATTTCCTTATCCTTTCTATCTATTGGGGCAAAGCTTGTTGAGCTGGGAAAGAACTCCACAATTCTCAATATTGTTCTTCTTGGCATTTTCAATCCCCCGTTATCAGCTATTTAAGAGCATTGACTATCTTTTCGCCTATTTCCATGAATGTATTCTTGACCAGTTCACTTAACTCCTTATTCCCCTTAGCTGGAATATTGGCTATATCTTTTACCATTGGCAGTTCTCCAAGAAGTGTCAGCTGGTATTCATTTAAGAATTCCCTTGTATTCTCTCCGTCAAATATTTCTATTTTCTTCCCGCAGTCAGGACACATTACATAGCTCATGTTTTCCACTACGCCTAATACGGGAATATTCAACCTTTTAGCCATGTTTACTGCCTTTGCAACTATCATGGAAACCATGTCCTGAGGTACTGAAACTATAACCAGCCCTGAAATAGGTATGCTTTGCATAACAGTTAAAGCAACATCCCCTGTTCCTGGAGGCATGTCTATTATCAGGTAATCTAAATCCCCCCATATAACATCAGTCCAAAACTGCTGAACTACTCCAGACACTATAGGACCTCTCCATATAACTGGCTTTTCTTCATCCTCCACCAAAAAATTCATGCTCATTATCTTTATGCCATCTTCAGTTTCTACAGGTATTATTCCCAGGTCATCAGCTTCAGCCCTTTCCTCATCCACCTGGAAAAGCCTTGGTATGCTTGGCCCTGTTATGTCTGCATCCATTACGCCAACCTTATATCCCTTATCATTTAAATCCTTGGCAATTAAAGAGGCAATTGTGGATTTCCCTACTCCTCCTTTTCCGCTCATTACTCCAATTATCTTCTTAACATTATTATATGGGTTATTCTTAATAGTACAGGTATCCTTAGAATTACATGTACTTCTTGATGGGCAGTTATTGCAATTTGGCATTAGTATTCATTCCTCTCTATAATATATTGGCATATGCTAATATCATTGTACAATCAATTATTTTCTCTGTCAATATTTCATAGACACTTTGTTCTTAAATTATCAAAACAAAATATGCTCCTACTTGCAATATGCTGCAAGCGGAGCACCAACCCTAATTTTTTTACTTCATCATTGCTATTCCTTCGGCTTGTATTCGTTTCATCCATAGAAATCTATTGAGCCTGATTCTAAACTTATCCTTTTTAATTCTAATTCCATCGTCTAAATACACCTTTACGCCATCATACTCATATACATTATATTTTCTTGTATCAGTTGGTGGGCCCATCATAACTAATGGTTCGTAAAAGGTAGCTCATCCGCAGCCTCCTAATGAAGCTGCTATGGTTATGGTTCTATCTACAGATTTCTTTATTATGAAGTCCTTGGCATCTTTATCAATAATGACCTTCACCAAATCTCCTCCCAATACTTCTATATAATAAACCCCTTTGATACTTTTTATATACCCAATTTATATAATATATACTATAAATCTTTCATTCCATATGCTTTTTTTATTGGCTTCTTCCAGTTTCTTTATGAAGTTTTTGCTATTCCACCAGCTGTGCTTCTACCCATAATTTCAATGTTTCCGACAGTAAAAGCTTGCTTACTCTAAGCCTGTATTCCTTTTCATCCAGCTTAAATATCCTCTGGTCTACCACCTTAACTACCAAATCCGGGTCTATGGATTTAACTTCCTTGCCCAGCAATTCCGTGTACTTTTCCTTTATGGCCTTTTCTATTTCAATTCTATCTATTTCATCTCCAGCATCCTCCCCTATAAACTCAACAATTATTTCTGTATCCTGAAGCACAAAATACATAGTATTTATGGATTCCTCCAGCTTTTTAAGCTTGGCATCCTTCTCATTTATTACGTTTTCCAGAGCTGCCAGGTTTTCATACAGCTTATCCATTCTATAGCTAACCAATATGGTCAATGCTGTAGCCCCAATTAGTATTCCGGCTATCAAACCAGTGCCAAAGGATATTAAAAAGTATTTGCTTTTCATTTTCCCCATATCTCTCCCCACCTCTGTATCAGCCTTATAAACATATATCCTGTATTTGCTCCCAATAAGGCTACCAACACATATATAGCCTGTTTTACCAGGGCTTTAAAATCCCCATAAAACAAGCCCTTATCTATTACATTGAAAGATGAGAGGGTACCTCCAAGGGCAACAGCAACTGCCCATATTTTAGTTGACCTTGCTATATCCATCATGGCTTTAAGGGGAGGGCTTCCCGTTATCAAGGCTCCTAGCCCGTTGAAAATACTTGAGCCTACTACCACTCCAAAGGCAATTAAAAAAATATGCACCATATTCAAATATATGGTAAACATAAACATCACCGTACCCTATTTATGCCTATGTTAGAAAATATGATATATATACTTGTCTCTATGCAAACTGTAGACAAAAATATTGATTTTTCATATAAACTTTGGAAAGTGCATAAATTCAACTACAATTATGAATATATAAGTTTGTACAGAAAAAGCAATTGTAGTATATTAAAATTAGAAATGACTAAAGGGAGGAATGGCAATGTCCTACTTGATTAAACCTTTGGAAACATACAATTTAAGCCTGAAAAACAGGCTTGTAATGCCCCCTATGGCTACTGCAAAGGCTGATGATGAGGGAAGAATAACCGAGGACATAATCAATTACTATGATGAGAAGTCCAAAGGAGGATATATATCCCTTATTATAATTGAGCACAGCTTCGTATCCCCTGAAGGAAAAGCCAGCGACAGGCAGATGTCTGTGGCAGATGACAGCATAATGGATGGGTTGAGGAATCTGGCTGATACCATCCACAAAAACGGCACCAAGGCAGTTATGCAGATAAGCCATGCAGGCAGTGCAACTACCAGGGAAATAACTGGATATGACCCTGTAGCGCCATCAGCAGTACCAAATCCACGAAAGGGAGGAGCTATTCCAGTGGAGCTTACAAAAGATCAGATTAAGAACATAGTTCAAAAGTATAAGGAAGCTGCTATCCGCGTAAAGGAAGCAGGATTCGACGGAGTGGAAATTCACTCTGCTCATGGGTATTTACTCAATCAGTTCCTGTCACCTCTTACAAATAAGAGGGCCGATGAATACGGAGGAGATATTTATGGCCGTATAAGGATACACCTGGAAATAATAAAAGAGATAAGAAGTGCCCTTGGCAACAGCTACCCTATATTCCTTCGCCTAGGTGCAACAGACAAAAAAGAAGGTGGTACTACAATTGAGGATAGCATTAAAGCCAGCATAGAGTTTGAAAAGGCAGGAGTAAACATACTTGATATATCCGGTGGATTCTGCGGATTTGATTTCCCAGGTGAAGGCTATTTTGCGCCACTTTCTGCAGATATAAAGAAGGCAGTTAATATTCCTGTTATGGTAACTGGAGGAATTAAGGACGTACAGGCTGCTGAAAGCATATTAAAGGAAGGAAAAGCAGATTTAATTGGAGTAGGCAGGGCAATACTCCATGACTCCAACTGGGCAAAAAAAGCCATAGAAGAATTATCCTGTTAAAAGTGAGTAAGCCAGAGGGAATCCCTCTGGCTTTATTCACTGGCTTTGAAATTGTAAACTGGCTTTATTACATGAACTACTTCGACTGTATCCTGGATGTTATCAATTATTTCGTCCATGGGCTTATATGCATAGGCGCATTCATCCAGTGTGGATTTGTTTACAGTGGTAGTATATATGCCTTCCATTGATTTCTGGAATTCTTCAAGGCTAATAGCCTTCTTGGCCTGCCTTCTGCTCATAATTCTCCCTGCTCCATGGGGTGCTGAGTAGTTCCAGTCCTTATTTCCCTTTCCAATACAGATAAGGCTTCCATCCCTCATATTTATAGGTATTAAGACCCTTTCGCCTTTTTTGGCGGAAATAGCTCCTTTTCTTAATATCATGCTGTCCAGGTCAATATAATTGTGTATGGTGGTAAACTGCTCTTCCTTATCCAGTCCCATTCTGCTCATGATTTCATCTATAATGGCTTTACGGTTGTATTCAGCATACTGCTGTATTATTTTCATATCCAGTAGGTAATTTTTAAAGTTCTCACCTTCCACATAGGACAGGCTTTTCTTTATTTTATCTGAGCTTCCTTTTTTCATAAGCTCCTTATAGCCCAGCTCCTGATAGTATTCTGCAGCCTGCTTTCCCAAATGCCTGCTACCGGTGTGCACAACCAGATACAATGCCCCATCACTGTCAATATTGACCTCAATAAAGTGATTGCCTCCTCCCAGAGTTCCAATGCTGAGCCTTGCCCTCTTAAGGTCAATGTGTTCCCTGCAGGCTAATTTATCAAAATCTATATATTGTGTATATCTATGTTCCGATTTTCTTATGTCAAATCCTGATGGAATGTATTCATAAATGATTTTATCCAGCTTTTTCAAGTCAACTGTCCTTTGCTTCAGCTTAACCGTTTCTATTCCACATCCTATATCCACACCAACCAGATTAGGCACCACCTTGTCTGATATTGTCATGGTGGTACCAATGGTACACCCTATACCAGTATGGACATCCGGCATAATCCTTATGATACTGTCCTTTACAAATTCCTGATTGCACAGTTCGGTAATCTGGTCAATTGCACCACTATCTATATTGTTAGTAAATACCTTAGCTGTATTATACTTTCCTTTTATTTCGATCATTGCCTTCACCCTTTTTACATTACATATTAAGTATTCTTACGATTATATTATTAATACCCGGCAATTATTAGTACAGTATCAAAAAGGTTTACGAATTCCTTTGATTAAAATTCGTAAACCTTTAAGATAACTACAGGTAGTTAACATTCAAATACAACGCCAATGCCTGCTGCCCCAGAAATGCCTTATCCTTTGACTTGCCTATAAAATCTTCTCCAAACATGGAGTAAAGCTCGCCTGAAAGCTTAAGCTCAGGAAGCCTTCCTATTAGCCTTTCTCCATCAGTCAGGAAAGCCAGCTGAACAGGGGTGCCAAATACTCCTTCTGCTGTAAAGTCCCCACCGGATGCAATTACAACAGCTACTGCCATTTCTCCATTTAAAAGCTCTTTCAGTGTTTTGTCGCTGGATTTAACCTTAAAATATCTGGGGGATAAGGATGGAACCTTGTCATATTCCCCTACAGCACTGCCTGTTAGAGGCAGATTGAACTTATGGGCAGTTTTCTTATCGGTATATGGGCTCATTATCCTTCCATTTTCAATTAGAGCATACTTAAATCCTTCATTTACCACACCTTCAGCGTCGAAGAACTCAATAAACCTTAAGTCCTCCTTTTCTGCACTTTGGTAGAATGTAAAGTTTTCATTAAACTTCTTTTCACCAATGAAATCCTTAAATAGGGATGCTCCCGTTCCTAACTTGTATCCATTAAGCTCATCTATTAGCTTTGAAACAGGAACCATATCAAAATCCATAAATACAACGGGTAGCTTTCCTTCTTCAGGAAGCTTAACCGGATTTCTATAGGCAGTTAATTCCTCCCTGATTATGTTCAATAGTTCTTCCCTATTGTATTGTCTAGTTGCGTAAATGGCAAAGGCATCAAAGACATTTGCAGACGCTTTCTCCTTTATTACAAATTCAACTGTTAATAGCCTATCCCTGTGTAGCAAATCAAGCCCCAGGTCATTTGTAAGTCCCGTTTCCATTTCAAAGAGGTACATCTTATTTGAAAATGTAAAATCTGAAAACTCATCTCTTAGAACCTTTAAAACCTCATCTGCTTCCCTGACAAATTCCTCATCAGAAAAAATATCCTCTCTGTAGTCCAGATGCATTTTCAAGTTTTCTGAAGGCTCGCATGGATAGGGTATCTTTAGGCTTAAATTATCAATGGCTCTCCTTTCAAGGTCCTCTTCGTCTGCTTTACCCATGGCTCCTGCAACTCCAATGTATCCCTTGTCATAGACCCTTAATCCGGTTTTTAATATATCCTTCTTTCTGACAGAATCTATATCGGTCTGAACTATATTTACGCTTATTTCCTTTACCCTGTTAGTGTATTTTTCCTTTATCACTATTACACCCCCTATTGTACATTTACATTGTTTACTCTAATGTAAGGTCCGCCTAATCCTACTGGAAGCGGGAACTGCTCCATTTTGCCGCATCCTCCCATGGTAAACGAGAGAAGTTCAAATTCCTTTGAAATTCCGTCTATTTCATGAAGGGTTTCCATAACATTTCCAGTTACAACAGATATGTTTACCGGCTCTGCAATCTTCCCATCCCTTATCATGTAACTTATTTTAGGTGCAATAGTAAAAATGGACATGCCTGAACCATGGTTAATATCCTCTATTAATATGCCTTCCTTAACTTCTGATATAAGCTCTTCCTTGGTCTTATCCCCTGGTTCTATATAGGTATTTGTCATCCTGACAATTGGCTCAAATTCAAAGTTTAATGCCCTGGCATTACCTGTTGTATCTTCCTTAAGTGACTCGGCTGTAATAGTGCTGTGAAGCCTGCCTGATAGGATTCCGTTCTTAATCAGATAAGTTTTGTGAGCTTTGGTTCCTTCGTCATCAAAAGGCACAAATCCGCTGCCTAAAATTTCCCCACTGTCAACTATGCACAGATTATCTGCACCAACCTTTTTACCAATAGGCCATTCCTTCATCATGGTTTCGTCTCCTATCATGAAATCAGCCTCGCTCTTATGTCCAAAGCTTTCATGAGTAAATACTCCTGTTGCAACAGGTGCAAATATTACAGTGTACTTTCCGGGCTTTACAGGTTTTGCATCCTTTACAAATTTAATATCCCTATCCAAAGTCTTTCTTAAATTCCCATGCAGTCCCTTTAATTCATCAAAATTAACTACAGTCTTGTCATAGCTGCTGTCTAAAGTTTTTCCTTTTTACTTCTTCCCTTTCCTCTATAATAGGGAAGAAGGATTTCAGCAAATCAAGCTTTTCTTCCTGATTTATGTTCAAAATATCGTTTTCCCTGAAATGAATGAATTCCCCCCTGTTTACCTCAAATTTGCTTACAATGGGATTATCCATTATATTTTCATTTTTCCTGGCCATAATAGCCAGATTATCTATTTCCTTCTGAATATTGTCCACGTCTGTTGTGGAACTGTAGTACCACCTTCTGCCATCAAAAACTCTTATGAATGCACCTTTATAGCTTCTCTTCAGGTTCTGCAAAAGCTCCCCGTTTCTGTAGGTGATTTCACTATAGTTTACATCCTCTATTCTCACATCTGTATATAAATTCTTTGGAAACTTATACATTTATTCCCCTCCTTGTTTTAGATTATATTCATTATACCACATATATAGCCTAATTGCTTTTCATTTTCTCAATAACAAGCCCTTTTTTGATAACTTAATTGCACAGCTTGCCCTCCCTGCTATTCTGTGGTTCTATATGTGCAAATAGCTGTACATTTTTATTTAGCTTTATTCTCATCTTCTCCTCCATATTGTGAATAAGCTCATGGGATTCTTCTATGCTCAACGCAGGATCCATTATTATGTGCATATCCACGTGTATATCCTCCTCCACTCCTCTGCTTCTGATTCTGTATACATCCTTTATTTCATTAAAATCCAGACATATGCGCCTTATTTCCTCATCATCAACTGCTGCCCTATCCACCAGTATATCCCTGTTATACTTAAATACCTCATATGCAGCATGAAATATAAGAGCTGCCACAACAAAGGATGCAATTAAATCCAACATTGGAGGTAATCCCAGCTTTATGCTGATTATTGCAGCCAATACACCCAGGGACACAAATATATCGCCTCTCTTGTGAATGGAATCAGATATAAGAATTCCGCTTTTCAATTTTTTTCCCATACTGTATTCATAAGTACATATGCCAATGTTTATTAATACTGCTAAAACCTGGACTATTGTGCTTTCCAATGTTATATCCGGCATGGCAGGGTTTATTATCCTGTATACCCCTTCAGATACAATATTTATCCCTATTATGAATAGCATTACAGCAATAAGCAGTCCTGCCAGGGTTTCAAACTTCCTATGTCCATAGGGGTGACATTTGTCTACAGGCTTTGAGGCAAATTTTACTCCAATTAAACCTATTACATTGGATGAGCCATCTGTTAAAGAATGAAATCCATCTGCCAGAATGCTGGCGCTGCCAATAGCTTTTCCTATAAAAATCTTCATGGCTGCTGCAGTCAGGTTGGCAAACAATGCTAACCATAATACCCTGCTAATGCTTTTGAAATTGACATCCATTTATATCCCCTTCCTTATATTTAAAGAAATAAAACCTGTGAAACCCATTAGTCCCACAGGCTTAATACCCTGATGTCAAATAAGGTATGGCTACATACATTCCATAATGCACTGCCTGATCTGTTTGTTATAAGCACATTAACTTATGCTTAATAAGCCTTATTACCATAATATGAAGGTGTGTGAAAATTGCTAATATTTATTAGATAATTGACATATTCACCATATATTGTTAGAATATTATCAAACATATATCCAAAAAGATTGAGGTTCGCCTTGATTTTTTTGGTGTGAAAATATATCTAATACCTGCCAATATTAGAGTATTCTATATTGAAAGGGAATTAGTGCTTTAGTGTGCTTATCTTCCTTTCAAGGGAAGTTTTTTTATTTTCGGAAGGAGGAATCCATTTGAAAAAAAGGATTGCTGTTATAAGTGCCATACTTGAAACCCCTGAAAAAGTACAGCACGAGTTTAACAGAATTGTATCAAGCTATAAACATATAATTAAGGGAAGAATGGGAATACCATTTCAGGAAGAGGACATCTCTGTCATATCCATAACAGTCATAGGAACCCTAGATGAGATAAACAGCTTTACAGGAAAGCTGGGAAACTTAAATAACTGCATTGTCAAAACTTCCATATCCAAAAAGGAAATAGAAGCATGAGATATATTTTGGAAAAGCTCTACTTAAAGAACTCCATAACAAGGGAAGAACTCCTGTATCTGCTGGATAATCTAGAGGAAAAGTACAGGAATGAGCTCTATAGATTAGCTTACAATACTACTTTAAAAACCTACGGAAACAGAATATTTGTCAGGGGGCTGTTAGAGTTTACAAACTACTGCAGAAACAACTGTAAATACTGCGGATTAAGAAGAGGCAACACAAAAGTTGAAAGGTACAGGTTGTCCAGGGAAGAGATATTTGAATCCCTGGAGGAAGGAAACAAGCTGGGATACAAAACCTTTGTCCTCCAGGGTGGAGAAGACCCGTATTATACTGATGAAATATTAGCAGATATAATCAAGGACATAAAAACCAGATACAAAGATGTTGCAGTAACCCTGTCCATAGGAGAAAGAAGCAGGGAAAGCTACGAAAAGCTCTACAATGCAGGAGCAGATAGGTTCCTTTTAAGACATGAAACTGCAACCAAAGAGATGTATGATAGCCTCCATGAAGGCATGTCACTGGAGCACAGAATTGAATGCTTAAATAACCTGAAGGAAATAGGCTATCAGGTTGGAGCAGGATTTATAGTTGGGCTGCCCGGAGAAACCAACGAAGCACTTGCAGATAATCTGTTGTTTTTAAAAAGGCTTGAACCAGCCATGGTGGGAATAGGGCCCTTTATTTCTCACCCTGATACTCCATTGTGGGGATTTAAAAATGGCTCTGTGGAAACAACCCTAACAATGATTTCATTAACCAGATTATTGCTTCCCAATGCTCTAATACCGGCTACTACAGCATTAAATACCCTCTCAAGTGAAGGTTTGGAAAAAGGCATATTGGCAGGTGCAAATGTAGTAATGCTAAACCTTTCCCCCATTGAAGCAAGAAGAAAGTATGAACTATATAAAGGCAAAGAAATTACAGATATTCATCAACTGAAAAAGATTGAGGAAAGAGCAAGGAAAGTAAACTTTAAGGTGGATATGGGGAGAGGAGATCACATTAATTATAAGGAGAGGATTAAAAATGTATAGAGGAGATTTTATAAACGATGAGGAAATATTAAGCTTTCTGGAAGAAGGGAAAAATGCCGGAAAAGATGAAATAAGGAACATAATTTCAAAATCCTTATCCAAACAGCGCCTGGAACCAATAGAAACTGCCAAACTGCTTCAGGTGGAAGACAAGGACCTAATAGAAGAAATATTTGATGCAGCAAAAAAACTTAAGGAAGAGATATACGGAAACAGGATTGTGTTTTTTGCACCCCTTTATATAGGGAATAAATGCATAAACAACTGTGTATACTGCGGATTTAGAAGGGACAACCATTCAATAGTACGAAAAACACTGACCAGGGAAGAACTTGTAGAACAGGTAAAGATACTGGAAAGCAAGGGACATAAGAGGCTTATACTGGTATATGGCGAACATCCTGATTATGATGGAGATTTCATAGCTGAAACCATGAGAATTGTCTACAGCACCAAAAATGGAAAAGGAGAAATAAGAAGGGTTAATATAAATGCTGCACCCCTGGATGTGGAAGACTATAAAAAGCTCAAAGAAGCAGGAATAGGAACATTCCAGATATTCCAGGAAACATATCACCACGATACATACAAAAAAATGCATCCAAAGGGAGACAGAAAAAGCGACTTTGCCTGGAGGTTATATGGACTTGACAGGGCTATGGAGGCTGGAATAGACGATGTGGGAATAGGAGCCTTATTTGGCCTGTTTGACTGGAAATATGAGGTATTGGGATTGTTAACCCATGCAATACATCTGGAAGAAACATTTGGAGTAGGGCCACATACCATTTCTGTTCCAAGAATTGAACCTGCATTGAATACAGAATACCCTGAAGGAGGAAAGTATCTGGTTTCAGATGAAGATTTCAAAAAGCTTGTAGCCATAATAAGGCTTTCGGTTCCATATACCGGATTGATACTTACTGCCAGAGAAAATGCAGATATTAGAAGAGAAGTATTACCAATAGGCGTATCTCAAATTGATGCAGGGTCAAGGATTGGCATTGGTGGATACGAAGAGGAGGATTATATCCCTGATAAGGAACAGTTCCAGCTTGGAGATATGCGTTCCCTCGACAGTGTAATAAACGAGTTAAGCAAGGAAGGATATATAACATCTTTCTGTACTGCATGCTATAGAAGCGGAAGAACCGGGGAAAACTTCATGAGCATGGCAAAGCCAGGACTAATCCAGGACTTTTGCATACCAAATGCAATTCTCACCTTTAAGGAATACCTTCTGGACTACGCCTCTGAAGATACTATTAAATCTGGCAATGCTGTCATTGAAAAAGAACTTGAGAAACTGGAAAAAATAAGTCCTAAATTAAGGTCAATTGTTGAAGAAAAATTAAAGCAAATTGAAGAAGGACAGAGGGACTTATACTTATAGAGGTGGAAACATGAACAATACTCCTAATTCAAATAGAATAACCATATCCATATTTGGAAAGAGAAATGCAGGCAAGTCTTCACTTTTAAATGCCATTACTGGTGAAGAAGTATCCATAGTAAGCAGCATAGAAGGCACCACTACAGATCCGGTAAAAAAGGCTATGGAGCTTAATCCAGTCGGGCCTGTGCTGTTTATAGATACAGCAGGCATTGACGACGATGGGGCTCTGGGAGCTTTAAGGGTTAATAAAAGCCTGGAGGTAACCAGAAGAACTCACATTGCCATATATGTAATGGATATAGAGGATATGGATGAAGATACCCTTAAATATATGGAAAATACATTTATAAAATACAATATACCCTACATTCTTGTAATAAATAAAATAGATAAGCTAAGCAGGGATTATGTGGATAAACTTAAGCAGAAATACAGGGAAGCAGTTTTCGTATCCTCCCTTAAGAACATAAACATAGATATTCTTAAAGATAAGCTAATTAGGAAAATAGAAAATATACAGGAAGACCTTCCCCTTGTAGGAGATTTGGTACCTTATAATGGAAAAGTAATACTTGTAGTCCCCATTGATAAAGAAGCTCCAAAGGGAAGACTAATACTTCCCCAGGTACAGGTTTTAAGAGACCTGTTGGACCATGGAATAAAAAGCTATGTGGTAAGGGATAAGGAGCTGGAATCTGCCCTTAAGGATATTAATGACATAGATCTGGTGATTACCGACTCCCAGATATTCAAAATGGTAGATGAAATAGTTCCCAAAGAAATCAACCTCACATCCTTTTCAATACTATTTGCAAGGCAAAAGGGAGAATTGGATGAATTTGTAAAAGGTGTAAGGACCATACCATATATACCGGAAGGGTCCAACATATTGATAGCAGAAAACTGCACCCACAACACCAGCCATGTTGATATTGGAAGGGTCAAAATTCCCAGGTTAATTGAAAGCAAAACAGGAAAAAAGTTTAATTTCCATTTCCAGACCGGGTACAGCTTTACAGAAGATCTTAAGAAATATAGCCTTGTCATACACTGCGGAGGCTGTATGGTAAACAGAAGAGAAATCCAAAACAGAATAAAAATCTGTAAAAATCATAATGTATCCATAACCAATTATGGAATATTATTGGCCTACTTAAATGGCATACTGGATAGGGCCATAAGTATATTTAACTAGCAGGAGATTTTTTCCTGCTAGTTTTTTTGTGGTATAATCCATGTATAATAATTGAGTTTGGAAAATCTATATATGCACATAAATAGGAGGCTGTGAAATGGAGTATATGGGAGATGAAAGATTCTGGGATGAAAAATTTGCTAATAGAAATGGTAATCTATTAAGTCCAGAAAAATCACTAGTTGACCATGTTGAATACTTTAAAGAAAGCACTGTTCTTGATATAGCCTGTGGAGATGGTAGAAATTCTCTATTTTTACTCGAGAAGGGTTTTCAGGTTACTGGAGTAGATTTTAGTAGCAAAGCACTTGAACGTTTGGAGATGTTTGCAAATCTGTACTTGATAAGGTTTCTTCATATTCAATATGACATGCCAAATATCATTCCCTTGAAAACCGCACTTTCGGTAAAGTTTCTCTGGATTGGTATCGTTGTTCACTTGTCCTGAAACAGTAACAAAATCTGCTTTACCAACAAAATTTAGAAGTAATCTATTGACTACTGCTTGACCGAGTCCACGTCTTCTATACTCCGGTATAACCTGAATCCATTCCAATGACCCTTCACGTACATTTTTGTCTAATTCAGCAATACTTAATGCTACTGGCTTAGGAAGGATGTAGAACAAACAAGATCCATTAATACTGCTACGATTATTTCGGTTTTTTTCTTATTTTGTAATCAGTCAGTAATTGTCCTTTTTGCTCTACCCTTTGCTTGTGAACAATCTCAATTAGGTTATATGAATAGTAAGTTCCAAAGCAAATGAAGATTCCTCCTGCACATACATAAGCTCACTTGAAAAATACTATATTCCATAGTGAATTAAGTATTTATTTTCATTAATTGCAGTAGATACCTTCTTAATAAGTAATTCAAGCTCCTGCGATTGAAAATAGCTATTTGCCTTGATAATAATCCCTCTAAATTGTTTAAGAGATTCCGGAGGGATAAGGGTTACACCACAATAATCTAATCCGGTACCTGGTTGGGTTGTAACCTGAAAATACGTCTTTATTGCCATTAATTCTTCATTATATTTTATAATTAATTTTTCAATTAAATCATCACTGACAGAAATACAATTATATTTTTCAGGTTTATATTCACTATACCACCTATTTTCTTCAAAAAAATCAATTATTCCAAACTCATGCCTTGTCAAAATTTAACCCCTCCCTGCAAATATGCATAACCTCTTAACATATATTAACCCCATAATTTTGGACAAAAACTCACTAATGCTTTTAATGTCCTAATATTGCTTTCAATTTCTTTGCTTTTCATTTTGCCCTCAAAAATTGTTCAAATTGGTTAGAGAGATAAATAGGATAATATTATTTATTCTGTTTATTCTTCTTATTACTCCAAATATCTAGTATTGAATATGCTATTAGAATAATATACATTATGGTAATAATGGCCATTCTACTGTATTAATTGCATTTATAAATGCTGGTATCCCAATAATAAACCATCCTCTATTCTTTCTTACCTCTAAAATCTAAAAACAGTTTTAACAACAATAATGCATTAGTTGAAATCAGAATAAACCAGTTATTTTTCCAAACTGTTAAATAAGTAAGTACTAAAATACACCATAGTACAAGAAAAATAAAAGTCAGCTTTTTACCCTCCATAGCACTCACCCCTTCATTCCACTTACTGCAAATATACACTTTCCCCTGCTTTAGATAAACACTCTCTTATTTTAGCAGCGTTTTTTTCATTGGATAGTACAACAAGATAATCTCCTGACTGCATCTTCGTATCTCCGTTCGGGATTATCTCTGTTTCTCCTCTTTTAATTCCCACTACAAGACAATAGGAAGGCCACTTAAACTCTTTTATCTTTTTGCCATCCAGCATTGAGCCCATTAGAATTGGGGTTTCAATAATCACTTTAGTATCCTTTCCATCTTTAATTTGGATTGATCCCTTATTGAGAATCCTCTCCAGTAATGCTTCATAAATAGGCTTTGAATTTAGAGCATAAACGACAATGTATGCAGTTAAGCAGACTAATCCCACAGAAAGTAAATGTGAAAAAGACCCTGTCATTTCAGTTATCAATATACACCCGGTAATTGGTGCTTTTACGATGGCTGTAAAATACCCTGCCATAGCAAGTATAACAAAATTAACAACGTAATCCTGACTGAATCCAAATAAATAGTTTATAGCTTTGCCATATACAGCACCTATTAGAGCTCCAATAGCCAACAGTGGTAAGAATATTCCTCCTGGTGCTGATGAGCCATAGCTTACCATGGTAAATAAGAACTTCACAAAAATTGAATTATCCTGTTTTTTTCTCGTAAATTTTATTCTCCTCGTCTGCCTGTAACTGTCCACAAAAGCATCAATATTTTCTTCGTTTATATACCCAAGCCTTGTCCATTCATAAATCAAAAAGTCATTCGATTTGAAAGTTATGGAAGTATTGCTCCTGTCTTTAAATCGCTCATCTCTATAAAGCATTTCTTTAGCCTTAGAAACAAATTCATAGGTATCCCTGTCACTGCTGAAGATAGTTATAATATCAATGCTTCCACTGTAATAATAGGAAAGGATATAACTTAAAACGGCAATAGATATCTCTCCTGCATTCTTCTTCTGAATTCTTCCGTTTGAAAGTTTTCTTTGGTCTAGTCCCTCTTCATAAAACACGCTAAGCCATTCCTCATAAGGGTCTAAATCCTCTATAGGCCTATTTTTTAAGATGTTTTTCTTGATAAAACTAACAAGCCTGCTCACATTGTAGCAGCAATGCAAAAACAGATAGTATAATTCTGCTTCTTTGTAATCCACCAATGTTAAATAATCAACTTCATCTATAATTTGGACCTTCGAATAATGTTTTAAATCATTTATGTAACTTTTTCTATTATCACTATCACAGACCTCAACCCATACCCATTTGGGGATAAGAATCATATCATACTGGCTAAATATCTTTTCAGGGCTGACGCTCTTGCGTACCCATGTTAAAAATTCAACAGAGTTATTATCCAGGATGCAAACTTTGAGAGACATGCCCGTGGAAAGGTATTTTTTTAATTCTTTTATGCCTTCTCCTTTCATTTGGCAAGTCCCTCCACTCCTTTTTTAATTTTATTCTTTAGCGTGAGCAGAAACTGATAATTATCTTTATGATGGGAGACATCTGGGTTTTCTTTCATAACAATTTGTATTTTCTTCTCCAACCCACCTAAACTTACAACATATGAGGGTTTCACTAACTCTGCATCCAATTCCAAATCTATAAATTTTTGCACTAAGTTCTCAGGTTTATTATCAAAATGCTCAAGAATTTTTTCTTTTAAATCCAAATCATTATATTTTGTAACGGCTTCTTCAAA
>ENA-OWPA01000764-OWPA01000764.1-bioreactor-metagenome-genome-assembly--contig:-NODE-764-length-33426-cov-4.342259_pt1 | contig 33426 bp, 28 predicted proteins | sample MGYA00238139_ERZ651803 | MGnify/ENA primary metagenome ERZ651803 (study PRJEB26909, sample SAMN07631231) | bioreactor metagenome | isolation source: Switchgrass digestor | place: USA: Dartmouth... | reverse complement strand
GGTATATTATCCTTGCCATGCACATAATACTGCCTTGAGCTGTTCCAGAACTCATAAAAATCAATTCCCTGACGGCAGCACAGTGTATAACAGTCCGAAAGGTATCCCAGGACATTTTCTGCCCAGATATATATTTTCTTATCGTCAAACCCATCCTTCGGGACATCAATGCCCCAGTCAAGATCCCGGGTCAGGCTTCTGTCCCGCAGCCCTTCGTGAATATATCTTTTTGACATCTCATAAGCATTTTTTCTCCAATGGCTGTGACTCTCAATATATCTTTCCAGTTGTTCCTTCATGCGGGTGATAGCCAGGTAAAGATGATTGGTAGGCCGGAATTCAGGTGGTTCCTTGCATATGCTGCATTCCGCCTGAAGAAGATTTTCCGGCTCCAGTACACTTCCACATGCTTCACACTGGTCGCCCCTTGCGGTCTCACCACAATGAGGACACAGACCTTTTACAAAGCGATCGGGTAGAAATTGCCTGCAATGGTTGCAATATGCCTGTGGAGTGCTTTTCTCATAAACATACCCTCCGTCATAAAGCTTCTTGTGAAAGTCTTTAACAAAGCTTTTATGCTCACTGCTGGATGTTTTTCCATATAGGTCATAAGAGAATCCAAGGCGATTAAAACATTCGGCAAACTCGTTGTGGTAGTAATCGCTTATTTCCTCAGGCGTTTTGTTTTCCTGCCTGGCTCTTATTGCTACAGGCGTACCATGACAATCACTGCCTGAAACGAAAAACACTGTATCACCCTTTGCTCTGAAATACCTCGCCAGTACATCTCCCGGCAATAATGCAGCTATGTGGCCGATATGCAAAGAGCCGTTTGCATAAGGCCATGCATTTCCAATTAAAACATTCATAAACACACCTCATTTCTTAATATTTTATATTAGAAAATTAGAGAGAAATCATCATATGCAAGGATTACAAGGAAGCAAACTGCAAGGTACGGAGTTTTATCAAAGGAAAAATCCCTCATGCTTCAAAGACTGTCCTCCTGCTTAAAATAAGCCTTGACCTTGATAATAAACCTTAGCCCTGAAAGCTAGCACCTCAGCAGTGAAGCTTGACCAAGTAATCCGTAGCATATCATGATTTCAATAAAAAAGCTCTCGTCTCCAGGATAAATATCCTGGGGACGAGAGCATGATACTTCGTGTTACCACCCCGGTTCATTGATGCTTCGCAGCACCAACCTCAGCAAGAACTAATGTAAGGGAACACATTCCTCTTCCTGGAAGTGTAGCTTACACGCCATTCTCCGGCACTATAACGGGAGCACCCGTCGCAGCCTAACAAGGTGAGGGGACACACCTCTCTCTAGCAAGAAGCATTCCTCTTATGTTGAGGAATGTCCTCTTTTGAATAGGGACACACTTTTTCAAGCAAGGGGGGGTCCTTATTATGTCGATGAGTGTCCCCTTTTGAAAGAAATGTCCCGCCTTTTCGGTGCGAAAGCTCTGAGACCATCTTCGGTTATCTATTCTTTGCTCCTTTTCAGCTTACCGGAGCTCTCTGTGAAAGACATCAATAACTTACTCTTCTCTTCATCGCATCTACAATTTTTAATTTTAACGCAATCAAGCCATATATCTATTATGATATGGCTCCGAATCCGGTTATATTCACATTTTTCATTTAAATGCAACTTTCTGCAGGTTATATATATCTTATTATGCAATGTGCTGACAGTCAATAGTGTATGTTAATAGCCTTCAACAGAATTCCTGATTGGATGTTATGATTCAGGAATAAAGTTGTAACAGTTAGGCTGTCATTATGTTTAGTCTAGTGTTCTAACTGAATGTACACTCTATTTCTGTTTGGACTGAAGAGAAGTTACTATTCTGCATATAAAAGTATTACCAAAATTTATGATGTTAATAAGTTTTAGATACATAAATGGGTTTAAATGACATGTGCTATTAAAATGATATTTATACTATACAGCTCCTTTTTTAATCTGAAATTACCATGATGCCCAAAGTTCAATCCAATATATTTTTAGAAGATGATATCTGTCTGTTCTAAGGATGTATCTTGTTTAGGGAACATTTTGTAAACATATGAGCATCAACGAAAACAAGGATATCTATAAGTAACGCAATGATTGATTGTGAAGATATTTATATATTTGAAACGGGAGGAATAAAAGGCATATATTTACATAAAATTTATGCCTAAAGTATAATGTAACTGAATTGTTTTTCCGTTAATATTACAGTTTATACACAAAATTACACAATGGGTTAAAAGAGATAAGGTGAAAATTAATGAAGAAATGCATAAGTTCTTTATTGTCAATAATTTCACAAGAACCCAAGAGATTTATAAGTTTAATGCTTATTGGTATTGTAAATGCTGTTGTTACAATATTTTATACTGTTATATTGCAGAGATTTGTTGACATAATTCTAGTTAATGTAGAATATCAAGAGTTGATTTATATTGTCTCTCTCTTTTTAATTACGGCTATTCTTACTGCCATATCTGCAGTTTTGCAGAGAACTTTACTTGAAGTACTTTGTCAACGAATTCTTCGCGCAAAAAAAATAAAGTTTATACATCATATTCTTAATGCTCGTTATTCAGCAATTCGCAAATGGAATACTGGCCAATTATTAGACAGATACAATAAAAATGATACATATGCAAATATATCATCAGATTTTATTAATGATTTTGTTGTAGAATCAATTTCTTTTGTTGTAATTATAGTTTATCTTTTTCGCTTAAACACTTTATTAGCAGGTATTGTATTCATTGGCACCATTATAACATCATTGGCAAAATACTTCATTAGCCGCAAAGCCATGGGATTTTCCAATGAAAAAAGCAAAATAGAACAGGATATTGCTATGAAAACCAGCGAGTATATAGAGAGTATTGTACAAATAAAGAATATGAACATTAATAGTTATGTTGAGAGAAAGATATATACTCTTCTAAGCAAATTATACGAAAAAAGCAAAAGTTATACTGTTATAGTCAATTTTCTGGACCAGGCATCCTACATTATAATGGAAGTGCTCAGAGCTATTACATATATCGTTGCTGGTTATCAAGTTCTAAAAAGTCAATTAACACCAGGCGTTTTCTTTGCTTTTTATGCATTTACCGGATGGTTGGATTATTCTTTTGGGCAGTTGTGGACATTAGCTGTTAAATATGCAGGTTATTCCGCAAGTATTGAGGTTGTTGAGGAGATTACCTCGTTACCAGATTGTGCTGATAATGCAGATGAGAGTGTTGAAGCCTTTGACAATTTGACAATTTATAACTTATCATTTAAATATCCTATTGACGGTGGTTTTTCGCTAACGAATTTAAATTTGAAAGTATATGCAGGTGTTCCCACAATCATAATGGGTGAATCAGGTTGTGGGAAAAGTACATTACTCAACCTAATAGCCGGACTGCTTGAGCATGAAAGTGGTCATATAAAGCTGGGATCAAATATTATTGATTCTTGGTCACCGGAAAAGCGCGGAAAATATATCGGATATGTAAGACAAAATATAAATCTTTTTACGGGTACTATAAGAGAGAATCTGTCCCTGGATAGATTTTACGATGATGATACACTTTGGAATGTTCTAAAAGTCGTCAACCTATATGAATACATACACTCATTACCAAACGGCCTGGATACGGAAATTGGAAGATCAGGTTTGGAGCTTTCACAAGGCCAAACACACCGTTTGGGAATTGCAAGAACTTTGCTTAGAGATACACCTGTAATTATTTTGGACGAGCCTACGGCAAGTCTTGATGATATGGCTAAAAAAGTAGTCTTTAATGAACTTAATAATTTCTGCAAGGACAAGATTTTGCTTTATGTAATGCATGATTATGAAAAAGATTTATCGGACACAGAAGTTAATGTGATTAGTTGGGATAGGTTAATATCATAAATTTGCAGTAATAACCTTTGCATCTTATGATTTACTTATTATTATAGAACTAATTTTGGTAAAATAGCTAATTAACTAATGCAACTTATTTCTTTTTTTTAGAGGTAAATTATAGATTTAAGTTAATATGGGGAAATAGCCTGAAAAGTAAATAAAATCAAAGGCTAAAAGAAAAGATTGCATCAAAGCTTATGACACTGCTATTATATAGAGGGGAGTAGTAAAATGATTTGTCAGGTGCCGGAAGAAGCAATTAAAAGTGCGCTTGACGTATCTGATTTCAATATTGTTGAAATTCGTGGCGGAATGTCCAAACAGGTGTATAAAATCAAAACACCTGCTGACAACTTTATCCTCTATATATGGCGTCGTCCCTTTGACAACAAATTGACTGAAAATCAAACCAAGGGAATAGAATACTTATTTCCCGACGGTTTTTCATATTTCATGCATAACACAAAATTGCTGGCTGATTTAGGTATTCGTGTACCTTATGTTCTTGCAGCCGGGCACCATGATGATGGCGATTTTGACTACGCAATTGTTGAGTGCTTTAAAGGCCAAAGCTTGGGCGATTATTAACTTAATATATGGGGATATAATACCTTTACCGAAATCTATCAATGCTGCAAAGCTTGAGTTCTATAAACTATGCTGGAAAATAGAATATGTTTTGGTGGCCGTCGATTATCTTATGCATGTAGACAGCAGCAATGAATGCTTCAAAAACAGCCGTGAAAGCAATTTGCGTGATTTGAAAAAGATGCTGTAGAAAGGAGAAAATACGATAAAAAGCTTATGGAGAATGCTTTCATCGGATACTGAAGGCTGGATGACTGTGGGTCGAATGTTTGAAAGATATGAAAAAGCTTAAAAAACGGTTTGAGTACATACTAAAGAGTAAAAGGAGTAATGACATGATAGACTTAAAATATAAACCAACCATAATAGGCAATAAAGTGATACTTCGTCCCTTTGAGACTGGAGATATTGATTACATGGAAGAATGCTTAAAAGATCCGGAAGTGCTTAAATTCACAGGGAGTATAGATGATTTTGACAGGGATTTCATCACCAGATGGTATAGTACAAGAAATGATCAAACTGATCGCCTGGATCTTGCCATAGTTGATAAATGCAATAATATCGCTGTTGGAGAGGTAGTTGTAAATGAGTATGACGAAACCAGGCACAGCATGAATTTCAGAATCCTAATTGGCCCCAGGGGAAGAGATCGTGGATTGGGAACAGAGGCTACAACTCTTTTCGTGGATTATATATTCACAAACACAGATTTGAAGCAGTTGACATTAGGTGTTTATTCATTTAATCCAAGAGCGCAAAGAGTATATGAGAAGGTGGGTTTCATTCTGGAGAGCATTGATAAGGATGAACTGGAGTATGAGGGTGTTATGATTGACTCACTTAACATGGTATTAACGCGTGAAAATTGGGAAAGGATGCACAAATAGCATATAATAATAAAGCATTTGATTTTAGAAAATGAAATTATTAAACTTATCAGTCGTAGCAACAAGTAATTTTCAGGTGGAATGGACTGCTATTTGCCAGTGCAAGTAACTTAAAAGCAGACTCAACCATACCGTAGGAAGGGGTTTCATGATCTAACATTATATAAAATGAAACCCCTGATAAACAACATATTTTTAAGTAGAAGGTAATTTTGGAACCATATTGTTACGCTTAAAAATGGTTTCTGGTCTGCCTTAACTTCCCTGATGACGCTTAAATCAACCTGTTTAATGAACGGAACTCAGGTAAAAATCAAGGGCTTTTATGAGCCCCTGAAATTCACATTACCCTTCTTTTCATTATACAGCCGAGAATTAACCCGTTAAGAAAAGCCGCTGCCAGTATTCCGGCTGCCGCTCCCATGCTGAGCACAATGCTTCTTTCTTCCTTTTTCGCAAGCTGAGCAGCCTGGGTGTTATCCGGCTGAACGCCTTGTGCTGTGCATCCGGCGGTTTTGTTATATGAACGCGGGTATTTCCTGTTTCTTGGTGCAATCATGCCTCTTCCTCCTATCAGATAACCAAATATGGATATAAATATTTCTGGTTCATATTATTTACATGTTATCCTTTTATTATTTAACCTATATGAATTTAGCCTGTATACTACGTTCGGAAAGGTGCTAAAATCTTTCTTCCATATATTGAATATTATAGCTGAATTTTATTATACTATAAGTATTAAAATATGGAAGGAAGGTACAGATGCTGGATAAACGTTCAAATGAGAAATTAAATAAAGTCGGTTCCTTTGACGGGATAGATATTTACACCATCAAAAGCGATAAGTTCAAAACCAACACCATCAATATATTTTTCCATGACAATCTGTCCAGGGAAAACGCGGCAAAAAACGCTCTGCTTCCTGCAGTCCTTAGAAGAGGATGCAGCAGGTTTCCCACGTTTCAAGACATCGCCCTCTATTTGGAAGAGCTTTATGGCGCAGCCTTTGACTGTGGGGTGACAAAGAAGGGTGAGATGCAGATAATCCAGTTTTACATAGACTATGTTTCCGACAGGTATACGGGGGAAAACACAAGGCTTTTTGAAAAGGCTTTTGATCTTTTGTATGAGATCATCACATCTCCGGTTCTGGAAGAGGGCAGCTTCAAAAAGGAGTATGTTGAGCAGGAAAAGGAAAATTTAAGGAAGCTCATAGAGAGCAGAGTTAACGACAAGATGCAGTATGCCATTGAAAAATGCCTGGAGGAGATGTGTCGGGAGGAACCCTTTGGAATTTATGATTATGGCTCGGTAGAGGATCTGAAACCCATTGATGATAAAATTTTATATGATCATTATACCAATTTCCTCCGGACGCTTCCCATCAGTGTATATATTACAGGAAACGTAGATGAGTCCGAGGTTGACTATGCTGTTAAAAAGTTGTCGGGAATAAAGCGTGCTTCCATCAAGAAAATTGAGACCTGCAATGTTGAAAAGGAAGTGGTTGAAGTCCGCAATATTACTGAGAATATGCCGGTCAACCAATCAAAGCTTTCATTGGGATTCAGGACAAATACATCGCCTTGCGATGAAGATTACTATTCGCTGGTGGTATATAACGGCATATTGGGAGGCGGTGTCCATTCCAAGCTGTTCCAAAATGTCAGGGAGAAGGAAAGCCTGGCTTATTACGCTTTTTCACGGCTGGAGAAGTTCAAGGGTCTTATGGTCATAAGCAGCGGAATCCTGAGTGAAAACAAGGATAAGACCATAAGAATCATTAAAGAACAGCTGGAGGACATAAGCAAGGGAAATATTTCCGATTATGAATTCGACTCTACAATAAAAACTATTGAGACCGGTATGAGATCCCTTATGGACAGCCAGCTCCAGATAGTTGACTTTTATCTCAGCCAGTCCATTGTGAACACCCATGACGACTTTGAAAGCTTTATAGAGAAGGTTAAAAAAGTCACCAAAGACGATGCGGTCAGGGTTGCAGGAAAAATAAAGCTGGATACTATTTATTTCCTGACAGGAATGGAAGCTTAGACTAAAAAAGTGTTGTGCCAAAATGATGACGGAAGGAAGGTGTCCTTAAATAATGGATATTAAGACAATCAGATTTGAAAAGATAAATGAAATAATGCATATGTATGAACATTCCAGCGGCCTTAAGGCCTTCGTAATACCGAAAAAAGGCTATTCAAAAAAATATGCCACTTTTGCCACCCATTACGGTTCCATAAACAATGAGTTTGTCGTACCCGGCGAAAAAGAAGCTATACGGGTTCCGGATGGGATAGCCCATTTCCTTGAGCACAAGCTGTTTGAACAGAAGGACGGCAGCGTAATGGACAAATTCTCTGCCCTGGGTTCAAGCCCCAATGCTTATACTTCTTTTAACCAAACCGTATATCTGTTTTCCTGCACGGATAAATTCGATGAAAACTTCCAGCTGCTTTTGAATTACGTGCAAAATCCATATATTACCGATGAAAGCGTTGAGAAGGAAAAAGGTATAATCGGGCAGGAGATACAGATGTATCAGGATGACCCGGAATGGAGGGTGTTCTTTAATCTTCTTCAGGCTTTTTACAGGGAAAATCCTGTAAGGATCGATATCGCTGGAACCATAGAGTCCATAAGCCAGATAAATAAAGAGGTGTTATACAAATGCTATAATACTTTCTACCACCCTTCCAACATGGTGATACTGGTAGTCGGGGACGTGGACCACGAAAAGGTCTTTGAACAGGTGGAGGAAAGCATAAAGATCAAGCAGGAAAAGCCGGAAATCAAAAGAATATTCCCGGAAGAACCCGATACGGTATTCAAAAACTATGTGGAAGCAAAGCTGGCAGTGGCGACACCAATTTTCCAGGCGGGTTTTAGGGATAATATATCTGAAGTGAAGGGTATTGAGGCTCTAAGGCGTGAGGTGGCGGTAAAGATACTGCTCAACATGATAATGGGGCGCAGCTCGGCTCTTTATAACGAGCTATACAACGAAGGATTGATAAACAGCACCTTTGACTATGATTATACAATAGAGGAAAGCTATGCCTATTCCATGTTTGGAGGGGAATCGCCGGACCCTGAAAAAGTAAGGGACAGAATTGTGCAGGCCATAAAAGATATCCAAAAAAACGGTCTGGACAGGAACAGTTATGACAGGATTAGAAAGGCTATGACAGGAAGGTTCCTTAAACAGCTTAACTCTGTGGAAAGGATTTCCCATACTTTCATGTCGGTATATTTTAAAGGAGTTACCATATTTGACTATTTCGATGTTTATGATAAAATTACGTTTGAATATGTAAATAGCACATTTGCCGAACATTTTAACCTTGATAACCTGGCGTTATCGGTTATAAAACCGGCTTAGGGGGACTGTAGGAATGATAGAATTTCCAAAGCTTGGCCTGAGGTTCGAAATTGATAGAGTTGCTTTTGTAGTATTCGGACAGGAAATTTACTGGTATGGGATTTTAATTGCGGCAGCGTTTATGATAGCTATACTGCTCGCGTTGAGAGAGTGCAGCAAATTTGGGATTGAGCAGGATACTATAATAGACCTGGTATTGTTCATAGTGCCTTCGGCAATAGTCGGGGCGAGACTGTATTATGTCATATTTGCATGGGACGAGTTTAAAGATAACATCTGGTCTGTTTTCAACACCCGCCGGGGAGGCCTGGCGCTTTACGGAGGAGTTATAGCTTCGCTTCTGGTGGCATATCTCTTTGCCCGGTGGAAGAAGATAAAAGTATGGAAGCTGATGGATTTCGGCGTGGTCTATATACCAATTGGACAGGCAATAGGGCGCTGGGGAAACTTTGTCAACCAGGAGGCATTCGGTACCAATACCACGCTCCCCTGGGGCATGACCGGAGATGAAATCAGAGAACAGCTTTCGTACATGAAGCTGGACGGAATGAATGTAAACCCGGATTTGCCGGTACATCCTACATTTTTGTATGAGTCCTTGTGGAATATAGGGGTGTTTATATTCCTGCACTGGTACAGAAATAGGAAAAAAGCGGACGGTGAGGTTATATTCCTCTATTTGATACTATACGGCCTTGGGAGGTTCTGGATAGAAGGCTTGCGTACGGATAGCCTTATGTTGGGAAATATCAGGATATCTCAACTTCTATCCCTGATATTCGTAGTTGTATTCAGCTTCCTGCTTTACTTTAGAAGAAAAAAAGCTTCTGACATCAATGATGACGGTGCAGTTGCGTATTCCAGCGAATACGGGAATATTCTTAAGAAAATGAAGGAAGAAGAAGAGATGGAAGCTGCTAGAGCTGAAGGAGCAGCACAATCATCCGACGGGGAGGGACCGGCCATGATGACGGAATCCGCCGCGGAGGGAGAGTCTTCGGATACTGTGCAGGAAGATGGTGGCATGGAGGATAATTCCGAGATTAATGATATCGAAGACCAAATGACCAGCATAAATAATTCCGGCAGTGGAGATGATAAGAAAACAGAGGTATAGAAACTTTTTACAAAAGATAATAATGGTGGTGGTACAGAATATGATCAAATCTGAGATTGAGGCACTGAAACGTGAGTTGAACTGCAGAATCAACGAGGGGGCAGATTTCAACGACGTGTATGAGCTCAGTGTGAAGCTGGACAAATTGATCCTGCAATACTATAAGGAGCGTGGCATCAACAGGCAGCTAATCTGAGTTTGCCCACCAACCCTGACCTTTGCCAAAAGCCAACATCAAGTTGACATAGGCAGAAGGTACACATATAATTAAGTTAAATGTATTAATCAACAGGCTCTTTTATTAAAGAGCCTGTTTGATATTTGGATGAGTTGAAGCATAGGAGAGATTTATGTATTTTGTTGAAAAGACCAAGGGAATGAATATTTTCAAGCAGTATGATTACCTGCTGTTTATAACTGTTTTGCTGCTATCCGCCATGGGACTGGTTATACTGCGAAGTGCCACCCTTACGATGAACGGTGGGGACAAAATGGTGATTAAGCAAGCTTTGTTCATAGTTGTCGGAGTGGTAGCATCGGTAATAATCAGCATTATTGATTATAAGGATTTGAAGGTATTGGGAATACCCCTTTATATATTAAGTGTGGTACTGCTCGTTTATACGTATTTTAGAGGTGTAGGAAAGGAAACCTGGGGAAGTAACAGCTGGATAGATATAGGTGGTTTTTTCAGTTTCCAGCCTTCGGAGATAGCGAAAATAAGCGTAATTATTATGGCATCCATATTTCTGGAGAGGATCAAGGAAGGACAGGATGTCGGGAAGAACATAGCCAAGCTTATTTTCTATTTCTCAGTTCCGGTGGGCTTGGTAGTCATTCAGCCTGACTACGGAACAACAATAGTCTTCATGTTTATTATTTTTGTGATGATATTTGTGTGTGGGTTTCCATACAAGTATATATTGGGTGCAATTGTCGCACTAATTCCCACAAGCCTGTTTACATGGTTTTTCCTGCTCAATGACAACCGGCGGGAAAGAATCCTTGTGTTTCTGGACCCCAGCAGAGATCCCCAGGGAGCAGGATGGCAGGTAAGATACGCCATCAGAGCTGTAGGATCGGGGCAGATCTTTGGCAAAGGCTTGTTCAAAGGCGTACTTAACCGCAGGAACATGGTTCCGGTTAAGGAATCCGACTCAATTTTTGCTGTTGTGGGGGAAGAGCTTGGTTTTGTAGGCTCAATGATCTTGCTGATACTTATATTTATTATCCTCATGCGGTGTATATATATTGCAAAGAATTCCCGGGATTTGTTTGGTTCGTTTTTAACCATAGGTATAATGGGAATGCTGGGATTCCACTTTATTCAGAATATCGGCATGAATATAGGACTTCTGCCTTTGACAGGCATACCTCTTCCTTTTGTTAGTCAGGGGGGAAGCGCCATGCTGACCAACTTTGCCGCAGTAGGCATTCTATTAAGCGTATCGATGCGAAGGAAAAAAGCTATATTCAACAGCTCACAATAAAGAATAGGGAATGAAGAGGCGTTTATGATGCCTCTTTTTTTATCTCCAAAATACATATCCCCTATAGGTCTTATTACCTATCTTAGAAAATTTATGCCCAAAAATAGTAAATTAATCTTGATTATTTCTAGGATATACAATAAAATAACAATTAGAAGTGGGACAAAGTGGAGGAAAGTGGTGGTAAGAATATAAGATGTGGGGTGAAATAGTTGTTCTATGGTGAATACCAGCATGCGGTTGACCCTAAAGGACGGGTGATCATACCTTCAAAATTTAGGGAAGGCCTTGGTGAGAAGTTCATAGTGACCAAGGGCTTGGATAACTGTCTGTTTGCGTATTCCACCGAAGAATGGAGCAACTTGGAAGCCAAACTAAAAGCACTACCCTTCACGGATAAGGATGTAAGAGCCTTCGTCAGATTTTTCTTTGCCGGAGCCTGCGAGTGTGAGCTGGACAAGCAGGGAAGAATTCTGATACCACAAAATTTGCGGGAATATGCCGGTTTGGAAAAGGATGTTTATATCATAGGCGTTTCGACAAGAGTGGAGATTTGGGATAAGAATAAATGGGAAAGCTATAGTGGGGATGATAATATGAGCGCCGACAAAATAGCGGAGAAGATGGCTATGCTGGGAATATGATTTTCCCGGCCGGTGTTATGAATCCTGTGAAGGCGAAAATTTTAGCTTTCACCATGAAATTCGAATTTTAGTCTTGTATGAGGTGCCCGATGGAATTTAATCACAAACCGGTTTTACTGGAAGAATGTATTGAAAATCTGAATATCAAACAGGATGGAATTTATATAGATGGTACTCTGGGTGGCGCAGGCCATTCCAGTGAAATTTATAAAAGGTTAGGCAAGGATGGCGTATTGATAGGCATAGATCAGGACTCATACGCCATAGAAGCTTCAAGGGAAAGACTGAGCAGCATTGGCGGACAAGCAAGGATAATCCTTGAAAATACCAACTTTAAGAACATTAAGGAAGTCTGCCGGAAACACAATATCGAATATGTTGATGGTATACTCTTTGATTTGGGTGTTTCATCCTACCAGTTGGACGAAGGAGAAAGAGGATTCAGCTACCAGAAGGATGCTCCTTTGGATATGAGGATGGACCGTCGCCAGGCTCTGGATGCCGGAACTGTTGTAAACGAATATGATGAGGACGCTATAAAGAGAATAATCCGGGATTACGGAGAAGAACGCTGGGCTGCAAGGATAGCTTCGTTTATAGTAAAGGCCAGGAAGGAAAAGAGGATAGAAACCACCGGGGAACTGGTGGACATAATTAAAGCAGCCATTCCGAGCTCTGCTCGAAGGGAAGGCCCACATCCGGCAAAGAGAACTTTCCAGGCGATAAGAATTGAGGTAAACAACGAGCTGGGAATTTTAAGGCAGGCAATCGACGACGCCATATCATTGCTGAGGCCGGAAGGAAGGCTATGTATAATAACCTTTCATTCCCTGGAAGACAGGATTGTAAAGGAAGAGTTTCAAAGAAAAGTGAAGCCATGCACCTGCCCTCCGAGTTTTCCGGTATGTGTGTGTGGCAAAGTTCCTGAGGCGGAGTTGGTTTTCAGAAAGCCGATATTGCCGTCCACCAGGGAATTGGAAGATAATCCAAGGGCAAGAAGTGCAAAGCTTAGGGTCATAAAAAAGATCAATAATCCAAAACAGTAGTTTTGGTTATTTATACAAAAGAATTTGATATACAGAAGACAAATGCGCATATACGGCTGCGCAAGGGAAAGCAAAAGAAAAAGACAAAGTAGGATTTACCAAAGAAAAGCAGAGAAACAATAAACTCAGGAAGAAAAACTGCAGTGTGTTTACCGAGGACTTGCTCTTGCCGGTCCTCGGGTTTATTGTCTTTGTTTCAATGCTTCAATTCGGGGATGGAATATTAAAGCATTGGGGTGAATATAATTGACTAGAACAAGCGATAAGTATGTACATGGATCATTGGCGGAAAAAATCGAATACGACGTATATGAAGAGAACAAGGTACTAAAAGCCAAGAAAATACATAAGCAGAACAGAAAAATCAAGTTTAGGATGATACTGAATACAGCTTTTATATTTTCCTTATGCTTTATCATTATATACAGGTATGCTCTGGTGACGGAGCTGAATTATGAAATCGACAAGCTGGGAAGGCAGTATGAAGAGCTATTGGAAGAAAAGACCACTCTCGAATTTGAGCTGGAGAAGGGTATGAACCTGGCCAAGATTGAAGAAATAGCCAGGAATAAGCTGGGTATGGTAAGACCTGACAAAAACCAGATCGTCAATGTCAGCGTGCCCAAAGACGACTACACTGTTGCAGCTGCTGAAGAAAAGACTAAATCTGAAGCGCAGGGATTATTCGACGCCCTTGTTTATAAAATCAATAGTTTTGCAAGTTTGCTGTATTAGAACAAGCCAACTTAATACTCTTATATTGGAATTCCTCAGTACCAGTAGACTGTGGATGGTATAAAATTTGATTTTATACAGTCTACAGTCTATTTGCTATATTGGCAAGAAAATCTGCATTAGGGGGATGTATTTTGGCGGGAACGAGTTTGTCCGTAAAAAAACGCTTACTGGTCATGTTGATAGCTTTTACCGTCTTTCTCATAGCTTTGACATGCAGAGTAGGATGGTTGCAGATTGTAAAAGGCAGCGAGTACCAGAAGCTGGCATTTGAACAGCAAAACACCAACAGACAAATCCCACCTAAGAGAGGCACCATATATGACAGAAACGGAAAAAAACTGGCGATAAGCGCATCGGTTGAACAGGTTGTGATAAATCCCCGACAGGTCAGGGAATCCAGCAAGGATATAGAAAAGACGGCTGAAGAATTGGCTGAGATACTGGACCTGAAGGTTGAAAATGTACTTAAAAAAATACGGAAAAATACCGGTTATGAAATCATAAAAAGAAGGATAGACAAGGAAATTGGAGACCAGGTGAGAAAGTGGGCAAAAGATAATAAACTGTCAGGCGTTTTTGTTGATGAGGATACCAAGAGGTACTATCCCAACAACAATCTCGCAGCCCATGTAATCGGATTTACGGGTGCCGATAATCAGGGACTTAACGGCATTGAAGCCATCTTTGACGATTATTTGAAAGGTGTTCCCGGGAAGATATTGACAGGCTCGGACGCAGTAGGAAACAAACTGCCCTTTGGCGAGGAAAAGCGTATTGATGTGCAGAACGGCCTGGACATAGTGCTCACAATAGATGAATCCATACAGTATTTTGCTCAGAAAGCCCTTGAAAAAGCCATAGCTGATAATACGGTCTTAAACGGTGCTGCAGCCATTGTAACGGACCCACGGACAGGGGAGATTCTGGCAATGGTTTCCAAACCTGATTTCGATCTGAATGCACCCTTTGCTGCCCCGGAAGGGATAACCGACGAGGAATGGGCCAGGATGACCGAGGATGAAAGAATGGAAACTCTCTATAAAAAAATATGGAGAAACAAGGCTGTAGTAGATACCTATGAACCGGGTTCCACCTTTAAGGCAATAACCGCTGCGGCAGCAATTGAAGAGGGGATAATGACACCCGATACACCTGTTAACGACTTTCCTGTCATTGTGCAGGGACATAAGATAAACTGCTGGAGAAGTTATAGACTGCATGGTGAAGAGACTTTCAAGGAAGGGGTATATAATTCGTGCAACCCTGTATTTGTCAGGGCTGCACAGGCGATGGGCATAGAAACGTTCTACAAATATGTGAAAGCTTTTGGTTTCATGAACAGAACTGGGGTGGAAATCGTCGGAGAAGCGAAGAGCATATTCCACGAAAAGCCTGTGGAGGTCGATATGGCGGTTGCGTCCTTCGGACAGAGATTTCAGATAACTCCCCTGCAGCTGATAAACGCATATGGAGCCCTGGCTAACGGCGGCAAGCTTATGAAACCCCTCATAGTGAAAGAAATAAAGGACAGCGAGGGAAATATTGTTAAAAAGTATGAACCTGAGGTCGTAAGGAATGTCATTTCCGAGGGGACTTCGAGGCAAATAAGGGAAATTCTTGAGGGAGTAGTGTCCATAGGTACCGGAAAGAATGCATATATCAGCGGTTACAGGGTAGCAGGCAAAACCGGTACTTCGGAAACGACGGAAACCAAGAAAAACAACAGGTATATAGCTTCCTTTTCATCCTTTGCACCGGCTGATAATCCGGTGGTTTGCGTGCTGGTAATACTGGATTTTCCTACAGGGCCTTTTGGACATCAGGGAGGTGTCATAGCCGCTCCTGTAGCCCGGGAAATCCTCGAAGATACCCTCGAATATCTGGGGGTGGAAAGAAGATATACGGAAAAAGACGAAGCGTCCATGGAACAAGAAGTATATGTTCCGGATGTAAGGGAAAAGACTATAGCGGAAGCAAGAAAAATTCTTGCGCAATATGATCTCAGATTTAAAGTGGACGGAGAAGGGAATAATAACGACATGAAGGTTTTAGACCAGACCCCTAAACCGGATGTCAGCGTTCCCAAAAAGTCCGTAGTTGTCTTGTACACGGTAGAACAACAGAATCAGACGGTGAAAATGCCTGATGTGCTTAACATGACGGTGGAAGAAGCCACCAATGAGCTTAACAAACGGGGACTTAACATAAAAGTTATAGGCAGCGGTATAGCTGTGAGACAGGAATTCAATCCCGGAACGCAGGTTGATAAAGGAAAACCTGTAGAGGTGGAATTCAGGCATCTGGATACGGAGTAAGCGGATGAAAACTCGGTAAGGGTACAGCTCGAAATCCGTTGTAAGGCAAGCGGTAGCTAGTGCTTTGATGCTTTACACTTAATTGATTTCCATCCCTCTATAAATATAACATGGTATCATCAGCTTGCTCACATAAGCCGGCGGACGGATGGATTTCAAAAAAGCAGGAAAGCTGTGAAAAAGGAAGGAAAAAACATGGTACCAGGGGCATTCCGCATAAAACGTATAAAGCGCGGCGTGTCCCTGTAAATATTGTTAAACAAAGGAGGATATAAATGTTTCTCAGAGATTTGGTAAAGGGATTGAAGGTATTGGATGTAAAAGGCAATTTGGATATTGATATCAGCGATATTGCGTATGATTCCAGAAAGGTAAAAAAAGGTTCCCTTTTTGTATGCATAGATGGCATGACTACCGATGGACATAAATACATACCGTCGGCTCTGGAAAACGGAGCAGCCGCTCTTCTCGTTCAAAAGGATGTGACGGTAGAAGACGGTGTCACCGTGGTGAAGATAGAGGATACCCGATTTGGACTAGCATTCGTGTCCGACGCTTTCTTTGGCCATCCTTCCCAAAAACTGCATTTGATCGGGGTCACCGGTACAAAGGGAAAAACTACCACCACATATATGATTAAGTCGATACTTGAGCATTCCGGACAGAAGGTGGGGTTAGTAGGAACTATTGCCAACATGATTGGTGATGAAGTCCTGTATGCCCAGAGAACTACACCTGAGTCCTATGATCTCCAGTCGCTTTTTGAAGAGATGCTGGAAAAGGGCGTGACAAGCGCAACCATGGAAGTTTCATCCCAAGGACTGGCTCTGGACAGAGTGGGATGCTGCGACTTTGATATTGGAATATTCACCAACATAACCAGTGATCACATAGGACCCAGAGAGCACAAGGACTTTGATGATTATCTTGAAGCAAAGGCCAAGCTTTTCCGCATGTGCAAAAAAGGAGTCATAAACATCGACGATCCCCATGCCCAGAGGATCATGGAAAAGGCAGAATGTGAAATAACCACCTTTGGCATAGAAAAGGATGCGGATATCAAGGCATATGATGTGGTAAAGCACTCCACCGGAGTGGATTTTAAAATCACTTCCCCATGGGGAAATGAGCCCATCAGCGTCAGCATACCGGGTAAATTCAATGTATATAATGCTCTGGCAGCTATTGGAGCATGTGCCCTTTCAGGAATTTCCATGGAAAGCATAAAAGCTGGCCTGGCCAATGTCAAGGTTAAAGGCAGGGCTGAAGTGGTGGAAACAGGAAGAGACTTTACAGTCATGATTGATTATGCCCATAACGCCATAAGCCTTGAAAATATACTGACGACCATAAAAGATTATGCTCCCGGAAGGGTAGTTTGCCTGTTTGGATGCGGCGGAGACAGAGACAAGGCCAGAAGGTTTGAAATGGGAGAGGTTTCGGGCAGGCTTGCCGATTTTACTATTATAACATCGGACAATCCACGCACGGAGGACCCGGATGCGATTATAAATGATATTGAGACCGGAATCAAAAGAACTACAGGAAAGTACATAAAAATTACCGAACGCCGTGAGGCCATCAAGTATGCGATAGATAATGCACAGCCAAAAGATATTATACTGCTGGCAGGTAAAGGTCATGAAACCTACCAGGAGTTTAAGGATAAGACCATTCATTTTGATGAAAGGGAAGTAGTTGCAGAAATACTGGAGAAGAAACAGGCAGCCGGCTGTTGATAGTAAATAGTTTGCCGTAAATTTCAACCGCAGGAGGAAAGTATGGCTTACGGGGCATACCTGGCGGAGAAAGACCCGGCATAGGACATGGATGTGCTGAAACGGCTTTCATAAAAGCAAATTGTTCTGCGGTGCGTCAAGCTAAAAGGCGGATTATGGTTTTACCGGCAATTTGCCGGCAGTGCCCGGCGATAAAAGGGGTGATGATGGAAATATGCAAAAAATTACATGCAGGGACATATTGGAAGCTACCAAAGGAAAGCTCATTTCAGGTGAAGCTGATACAGAAGTTTTAAGAGTGTCTACCGATTCTAGAAAAATAATAGATGGGGATTTGTTTATTCCCTTGAAGGGCGAACGTTTTGACGGGCATGATTATATCCCGGCTGCCCTGGAGGCAGGAGCCCGGGCTGTTCTTACCCACAAGGATATCGGCCCGGTTTATAGCAAATGCGTCATCAGGGTTGATAACACGTCGACGGCGCTGCTGGATCTGGCCGGGTGGTACCGGAGAAAGTTTGATATACCCTTTGTGGGAATAACCGGCAGTGTAGGAAAAACCAGCACGAAAGATATGGTGGCCGGAGTTCTTTCCCGGAAATTTCGGGTGCTGAAAACCGAGGGGAATTTTAACAACGAAATTGGTCTCCCCCTTACAATTTTCAATCTTGACAGCTCTCACCAGGCAGCAGTCATTGAAATGGGCATGAGCGGATTTGGGGAGATAAGCAGGCTTACAGCCGTCGCAAGGCCTGATATAGCCATAATAACCAACATAGGAGTCTCCCATATTGAGAAACTGGGCTCGAGGCAAAATATACTGAAGGCTAAGATGGAGATACTGGAGGGGCTTAGTGAAAAAGGCCTGGTGGTATTAAACGGCGACGACAAGTTATTATACGGGCTAAAGGACCTTTTGAATTTCAGGACGGTATTTTACGGCATAGACGAATGCTGTGACTATCAGGCGTATAACATCCATACCGCAGGAGAGCAGGGCACATCCTTTGAAATAACCGTCGGCGCTGAGGATTACAAAGTTCATGTTCCGGCTCCGGGAGTGCATAATGTCTATAATGCGCTGGCCGCAATTGCCGTGGGATTGGAACTGGGACTAACTATGAATGAAATAATCGACGGCATAGCATCTTTTGCCCCGGGAAATATGAGGATGAACATAATAAACCGGGGAGATATAAAGATAATCGATGATACCTATAATGCAAGCCCGCAGTCCATGGAGGCAGCCATTACCGTGCTTAAGGACATTTCAGCGGGCAACCGCCGTACGGTGGCAGTGCTGGGCGATATGCTGGAGATGGGTGAATGGGCGTATAATGCCCATTATAATGTCGGAAAATTCGCCGCTTCCAAAAGGATAGATTACATAATAACGGTGGGCGATAATGGAAGGGTAATAGCAAAAGGAGCGTTAGAATCGGGATTTGACGCCAATTGTGCTTTTTCTTTCAATAACAATGCTGAAGTCAACCGTTTTTTGAAGGACTTTGTAAAAAGCGGCGATGTTATATTGGTTAAAGGTTCCCGGGGAATGAAGATGGAGGAAATAATCCGTCAGTTGACAGGCGGTGCCTGACGGTTTAAAATTTGTTTGGTAACCAATGGGGCTGTGCCCCTTGGAATATTTAATTTACAAGAGGTGAAAATAATTGGATGCACTTTTTACCGGATCAGTGCAAGTTACAGTATTTGTAATTACGTTTGTATTAGCATTAATTGCCGGACCAATTCTTATACCGATACTGACAAAGCTGAAATTCGGGCAGACAGTCAGAGACGACGGGCCGAAGACACATTTTAAAAAGATGGGCACACCCACTATCGGAGGCTTGATATTTATTATACCCATCACCCTGGTGCTGATGTATTTTTCTTTAAGCTATCCCAAGATATTGCCCATGCTATTGGTTACACTGGGGTTTGGAATCGTAGGCCTTATCGATGACCTCATTAAGGTCTTAAAAAAAAGCAAGGACGGTTTGCTTGCCGGACAAAAGATGTTGGGACAGCTTCTGATTTCTGCTGCATTCGCATTCTATATTGCGTATTTCACTGATCTGGGAGTGGATGTAACAATACCTTTTGTGGGAACTGTAAATTCGGCATGGTTTTTTATTTTGTTCACCATTTTCGTTTTCATTGCCACTACCAACGGGGTTAATCTGACGGATGGCCTTGACGGCCTTGCTACAGGTGTTACTCTGATTGTAATGGTGTTTTTTACCGTAGTGGCTATGACGAGAGCGGAATGGGATTACATAAAGGTGTTTACAGCTTCCGTAGCCGGAGGCTGTTTGGGCTTTTTGGTTTTTAACATCCATCCTGCCCGCGTCTTTATGGGTGATTCAGGGTCTCTGGCCTTGGGAGGAGCTGTAGCCAGTACGGCTATAATGCTGAAAATGCCCTTTATCCTCCTTTTAGTTGGAGGAATATATGTGGTAGAAGTCCTTTCGGACATAATCCAGGTGACTTCTTTCAAATTGAGACGTAAGAGGGTATTTAAAATGGCTCCTCTTCATCATCATTTTGAGCTGTCGGGATGGAAGGAAACAAAAGTTGTTGCAGTGTTCTGGACCACAACCTTGGTATTGTGCATAATCGCGCTTTTGGTACTGGGAGTGCGGTTTGTCTAAGTTTAATTCCGTTGCACCAGATGATTGGAGATAGCTTGTGGAGAGTTGTTGGAGATAAAACCCTTGAAAAGTCTCCGGCTTTGCTATCGAATATGCTGATATAGTATGTTAGTTATTTAATTATTGTAATGCTCATATAATTATATGAACAACAAACTTTAAAGAGGTTGATGATGAAATCAAGAAAGCCTGTGGATTTCTGGATATTGATAACAACTTTTATATTGCTTGCTTTAGGTACAATAATGGTGTTTAGTGCCAGTGCCGCTTATGCGTATAACTATTATCATGACACATATTATTTTCTGAAGAAACAGCTGACAATGCTTCCTATAGCCTTTGCGGCAATGCTTTTCACAATGAATTTTGATTACAGGAAGCTGGGAAAATGGTCTCCGATATTTGTTGTGGTGAGCATTTTCCTGTTGATCCTTGTTTTCGTACCAGGGATCGGAACGGCTACAAAAGGGGCGCGGAGGTGGCTGGATTTGAAAGTTACCAGCTTCCAGCCGTCGGAGTTTGCCAAAATGGCAGTTATATTGTTTTTTTCTTATAGCCTTTCTAAAAGAAAAAACCAACTGCACAGCTTTTTTAAAGGCTTGCTCCCTTACCTGGTTCTTATAGGCATATATGCGGCACTTTTGCTTTTGGAACCTCACTTGAGCGGCACGATGATCATAGCCATGGTAGCATGCATCATACTTTTCTGTGCAGGAGCGAGAATAAAACACTTTGTGATACTGGCACTGCCTGCTGTGGCAGGACTTGCGGCTGCCATAGCTTTTTCCGACTACAGGCGTGAAAGATTTCTTTCCTTTCTAAATCCACTGGAAGATGCACAAGGGTCGGGATGGCAGATCATCAACTCTCTGTATGCCATAGGATCGGGAGGCTTATTCGGCAGGGGGTTGGGCAAAAGCCTGCAGAAGTTCCTTTACATACCGGAACCCCATAATGACTTCATTCTGGCGGTTCTTGCCGAGGAGTTGGGATTTGTCGGCGTACTGCTGGTAATGATCCTGTTTTCAATATTTATTTGGCGAGGCATCAAAATATCGATGAATGCGCCGGATACCTTTGGGAGTCTTACGGCTGTGGGAATAACTTCCTTGATAGCAGTCCAGGTCATAATAAATGTTGCGGTTGTAACTGCATCAATGCCCGTAACAGGGATGCCACTGCCTTTCTTCAGTTATGGAGGAACCTCCCTGGTATTCCTTATGAGCGAGGTCGGCATTCTGCTTAACATATCGAGATATGCCAATTATGAGAGAATCTGATGTATATAATGTGTAAATCGTTTTGGAGGTGGAACTTTTGAAAGTTCTAATGGCTGGTGGCGGAACTGCGGGTCATATCAATCCGGGTCTGGCCATCGCAAATTATTTGAAGCAAAAACATCCTGATGCACAGATAAAATTCGTTGGTACCGAAAGAGGTTTGGAGACCCGGCTTGTAACAAGGGAAGGCTATGAGCTCGAGCTGATAAAAGTAAGAGGTTTCAAGCGCAAGCTGTCCTTTGACACGATTATAGCCATAAAAGAGCTTTTTCAGGGAATGGTTGAGGCAAGGAAAATTATAAAAATATATAAACCGGACATCGTTATAGGTACAGGGGGATATGTATGTGGTCCTGTGCTTTTTAATGCGGCAATGATGAAAATACCTACCCTGATCCATGAACAGAACGCATACCCGGGGGTTACCAACAAGATCCTTTCGAGATATGCTGACGCAGTGGCCATAAGCTTTAAGGAATCAGAAAAATATTTCAAATCTGCAAAAAAAATTGCTCTTACCGGCAATCCTGTAAGGGATGAGATTTTGCATACCGATAAGGTGAGTGCGAGGAAAAGGCTTGGTATAAGCTCAAATTCCCGTGTGGTCGTGGTGGTAGGAGGCAGCCGGGGGGCACAGAACATAAATAATTCGGTAGTGGATATGCTGAAAAAATATTATAACAGCAATGACTTCAATATTATTTTTGCTACCGGCGAAGCCCAGTACGACAGAACTATGGAAAGCCTGGGAAAAGATATTGCGCCGACGGTGGAGGTAGTACCGTATATTTATAATGCTGCTGATGTATATGCAGCCGCAGATTTGATGGTATGCAGAGCTGGGGCGATAACCTTAAGTGAACTTACCGCCATGGGAATACCCGCCATATTGATTCCGTCACCTTTTGTGACAGCCAATCACCAGGAGTATAATGCGAGGTCGTTGGAAAAGAATGGAGCAGCGGTGGTGATATTGGAGAAGGAACTAAGCGGCAATGTGTTGTATAATCAGATAATGAGTCTTTTAAAAAACAGGGAGCAGCTTTCCAGGATGGCTAGTAACTCAAAAAAAATGGGCATAACAAATGCCACAGAGAAAATATATTCGATGATAAGAGAAGTGATGAAGCAAAAAGGAAAGCACTGAGTTGCGGAATAAGAGGGAAATTTTATGACCCTTTGACATATTATACAGACTGAGACCTAAGAATAAGGAGCGGCAGGCTAGGAAAGCCTGAACCGCTCTTTTTTTACAGCCGACTGCACATCAACGTTCAGAAGCAATTTTTATTACCTCCGAATTAAGTCAATATCAAAAAATGAAGTTTTTTATAACAAAATCACACTTTGGCAACCTACGCATAGTATATACTATGGTGCGTAGTAGCTACGGACTTTATTGGAGGTGTTATTATTGAGTAAAATTGCTGTAGTAGGCGGACGAAAACTGAAAGGTGAAGTGATGATCGAAGGTGCAAAAAATGCAGTATTGCCTATATTAGCCGCAACTGTTTTAAATAGTGGGATTAACGTAATAAAGAACTGCCCCAAACTAAGGGATGTGGATATCATGCTGGAAATATTGAGAAAGCTGGGGTGTCTCGTAAGTGTCGAGGGCAGCACAATTATCGTTGACTCGTCAACCTTAAACAGCACAGAAGTACCTGAAGATCTGGCGGCAGAGATGAGGTCGTCGATCATTTTTATGGGGCCTCTCCTCGCACGAGGAGGAAATGTGACTATAAGCTATCCGGGTGGGTGTGTAATATCATTGGCTATAAAGATGGCTGATGTTAAAAACATCTGTTTCTCTGAAGTAAAAAATGTCAGGAGCAGTATATAAAATTATTAGTTTTCGGTGTTTAAAAAGTTGATAAAAACATGTATAATGGTTTCGTAGATGATGGTAATATCCATCATCTTTTGTTTTACAAAGGAGGATGGCATACACTGTGAGCGATAGGGAAAAAGACCTTCTTAAGAAGGCTCGCAATGGGGATATAGAAGCCTTTGAACAGTTGATTGAAGACTACCAGAAAAGAGTATTCAATATAGCTTTGCGCATGATTGGCAATTATGATGACGCCAATGAGCTGGCGCAGGAAGTTTTTATCCGCATATTTAAATCTATCAAGGATTTCAAGGAGGAATCTTCTCTTTCCACATGGATATACAGAATTACCACTAATGTATGCCTGGATGAAATAAGAAAAAGGAAAAATAAAAATGTGGTTTCTCTGGATGAAGAAGTCAAACTGGAAGAAGGAGATCTCCAGCGGCAGGTAGAAGATACCAGGCCGACACCCGATGTAATTGCGGAAAAGAACGAAGTCCGGAAGCTGGTGAAGGATGCAATTATGTCGCTGCCTGAAGAGCAAAGGACGGTTATAATATTGAGAGACATTCAGGGCTTCAGTTATGAAGAAATCGCAAAGATTATGAAATGCCCCGAAGGAACGGTAAAATCAAGGATAAACAGATCCAGACAAATTTTGAGGGATCGGCTTAAACCAAAAATGGAACTTTTAAAGGGAGATTACGTCAAATAACGTGAAAGAAGGGTCTGGATATGATGATGAATTGTAATGAAGCAAGAGATTTAATAACTTTATATATTGATAATGAACTGCAGGGAGAAAAGCTGGAAAAGTTTAAAGAACATATTGAAAACTGTGAGGCTTGCAGAATCGAACTTGCAGAAATCACCCGAGTGGTAGAGCTTTGTGCCGATATGCCTGAGGAGGAGCTTCCGGAGACGTTTAAGGAGCAGCTTCATAGCAAGCTTGTTGATGTCAGCAGGCAGGATAACAGCATTAGAAAGGTCATTTTCTTTAAAAACAGTTATTTGAAAGTTATTACCACTGTTGCAGCCGTTTTCCTTGTCTTTGTTGCTCTGAGCGGCATTTATGGCAATGATCTTCTAAAAGGCAGATTTTTGAATGTAAAGGACATGAACAAGACGGCTCAAATGGATGAAAAGAAAATGGAAAGCAGTGAAGCCGAAGTTGATGCCGGAATGGCAGAAGATCAGAGCGAAGCTCAACTCAGGATAGCCAGTGGAGAAGCTGGAGCTTCTTCAGCATTGGAGTCTGATGCAAGTAAGAGTGCTCAGCCGCGGGAAGCGTGGGATTCGGACGGAACAGCCAAGGATGTTACCAGGGGCACTATGGAAGGAAGAAGCTTTATGATGACGGCCCTGCCTGAGTTGAGAGAGATAAGGATAGCTGCAAACACCGATGATATAGAAAAAGTGATTGGTAAAATAGAGGAATATGCTGATGAGTTAGGTTTGGAAGCGGCTAAAAAAGACGACACAAACCAAAACCTAAGCATCGAGCCCACGGCTAAGTTTGCAGGGGAGAAGACAGAAATGCAGCTAATTGTTCCCAATGCATCCTATGAGGGTTTTATCCAGAATTTAAAAAGCGATCCGGAACTGTCAAAGATTTTGAGCTTTGGTGAAATGCAAAAATTAAATGCCGATGATTATATAAATAAGTTAAACAGTGAGTTGGATCAGATAATACAATTGATAGATAAAACCGAAAACAGCGGAAGTACAGCGGAAAAATCTAAGGAAACGCTGAAACAGTTAAAGGAGAAAAGGGACAGCATACAAGCAGAGATAGAAAGCATAACCATTAATCCTGATTGCACAATAGTAAAATTCGAGATTCTAAAAGAAGGATGAAATAAATCAAAGCAACCGTTTACGGTTGCCTTTTTTTTGTGTAAAATTAATACATGGGATAAATGAGGAAAAATGAGAGATTATTATAATCATAAGCATAAAAAATATAAATATCCGGCGTCATACTGGCAAGCTTTAAATCGGAGCTTAGGTGGGACGCTGTAAAATGTGGCGGAGAGCAATGTACGGCATTTTTATTAGGATGAAATATGGCATCCGTCAAATTGCTGAAGCATCCGCTGCATAAACATATAAATCGCATTGCTTTTAAATATATCAGGATGAGGTATAAAATGAACAAGGAAAAATTGATGATAATCGATGGAAACAGCATTTTAAACAGAGCTTTTTACGGACTTCAGGGAAAACAGCTTCTTTCCACCTCCGATGGCTTGTATACCAATGCTGTTTACGGTTTTTTGAACATACTTCATAAATATGTAGAAGAAGAAAAGCCCCAGTACTTATGTGTTGCCTTTGACTTAAAAGCGCCAACCTTCAGGCATAAAGAGTTTGAGGGATATAAGGCCAACAGAAAGGGAATGCCGCCTGAACTGGCTGTCCAGCTTCCGGTCATAAAGGAAGTTCTGGATGCCATGAACATAAAAAGACTTGAATGTGAAGGTTTTGAAGCTGATGATATCATAGGATCGGTTTCCCTGTGTGCAGAGAAACAGGGAATGGATGTGATCATCATTACGGGGGACAGGGACTCCTTACAGCTGGCAACGGAGACCACCAGAATAAAAATACCCACCACCCGGGGCGGTAAAACCGAGACGGATGAATATGACAAAAACAGGGTTATGGAAAAGTATGGAGTCACTCCGTTGGAGTTTATCGATGTAAAGGGTCTGATGGGAGATACTTCCGACAATATCCCCGGAGTCCCGGGAATAGGGGAAAAGACAGCTATAAGCCTTATAAAGGAGTTTGGCAGTATTGAAAACCTGTATAAAAACCTGGATAAGATAGATAAAAAAAGCGTGCGGGAGAAGCTGGCTGCCAACAGGGAACAGGCTTTCTTAAGCAAAAGGCTTGCCACCATAGACAGGCATATGAGCGAGTTGTGCAGCATTGAGGATTTAAAAAGGAACGATTTCAACAAAGAAAAGCTCTATGAGCTGTTTAAACGCTTGGAATTCAAGAGCTTTATAGATAAGTTCGGGCTTGACGAGGTCCAAAGCAGCGCACATTCGACGCTGCAAACGGTAAAGGTGGAATGCCTGGAGAGTTCCGAAGGACTGAAAAAGCTCAAGGAAGATATTGCTTCACAAGGCAAATTCGGGTTTTATTGCCTTATTGATAAAATTGACAACTTTGACAACAAACTGGTGGGAATAGGCTTTTCCCTTGATGAAAAATCAGGAACTTATGTAAATCTTAACGGGTGCGTTGACGAGGATGAGTTTTTAAAAGAGTTCAAAGATGTTTTTGAAAATGGAGACATTAAAAAGTATGGTCATGATGTTAAGAATTTCATAGTATATTTGAAAAATAAGGGCATATCGCTGGAAGGACTGGCCTTTGATACCATGATAGGTGCTTACCTCATCAACTCGACAAGGGCCACATATACTGTATCGGAGCTGGCGAGGGAGTACCTGGGTTTTGAGATCAAACCCATTGAGGAATTATCCGGAAAGGGAAAAAATTTCGTAGCCTTTGGTGATATGCAGGAGGATGTTATTTCCCAGGCAGCGTGTGATCATGCCTGTGCAGTTATGGGCATCGCCAGGGCTTTGGATGAAAAGCTGAAGGAATATGATCAGGAAAGCCTTTATTATGACATAGAGCTGCCTTTGATAAAGGTTCTTGCCTCCATGGAATACTGGGGCTTTAAAGTGAACGTGGAGGAACTGAAAAAGTTCTCGGAGGAGCTTGAAGGGAAGATTGAGCTTCTGACCCGGGAAATATACAGCATTGCCGGAGAAGAATTCAACATAAATTCTACAAAGCAGCTGGGGACAATTTTGTTTGAGAAGCTACAGCTCCCGGTGATCAAGAAGACCAAGACAGGATATTCCACCGATGCGGAGGTCCTTGAGGAGCTTTCCGACCGCCATGAAATAATAAGGAAAATATTGGATTACAGGCAGTTGGTGAAGCTGCAATCCACATATGCAGAAGGCTTGCAGCATGTGATTAACCCCAGAACGGGCAAGATACACTCCAGCTTTAACCAGACAGTCACAGCAACCGGGAGGATAAGCAGTACTGAGCCTAATCTTCAGAATATACCCATCAAGCTGGAGATGGGTAGAAAGATCCGAAAGGTTTTTGTGCCCAGCAGCAGTGAATTCATGCTTCTGGATGCCGACTATTCCCAGATTGAACTCAGGGTTCTCGCCCATATTACCAATGACCAGAACATGATTGCGGCTTTCAACAACAATGAAGACATCCACACTACCACCGCATCCCAGGTTTTTGGAGTGCCTATGGAGGAGGTTACACCTCTGATGAGAAGCAGGGCAAAGGCCGTAAACTTCGGCATAGTGTATGGAATCGGAGATTTCAGTCTGGCAAAGGATCTGGGAATAACAAGAAAGGAAGCCCGCCGGTATATAGACAGCTATTTGGACAAATATCCCGGGGTTAAGCAGTATATGCATGATATCGTGGAGTTTGGCAAGCAAAACGGATATGTGGCTACCCTGTTCCACCGAAGAAGGTATCTGCCGGAATTGCAATCCAAAAACCACAATATACGATCCTTTGGGGAACGTGTAGCCATGAACACCCCTATACAGGGAAGTGCGGCGGACATCATCAAGATTGCCATGGTGAAAGTATACGAAGAACTGCAAAAAAGGAACTTGAGATCGAGACTGATACTGCAGGTGCATGATGAATTGATCATAGAAATGCATGTGGATGAAAAGGAAGAAGTGACAAAACTTCTCAAGGACAGCATGGAAAATGCGGTAAAACTCCGGGTGGCTTTAAATGTAGACATTAACAGCGGAAACAGCTGGTATGATACAAAATGATGCTTTACCGGAGCGACAATTTGAGGAAGACAAGGATGGGTAAAGTGAAAATAATTGGAGTAACAGGACCTATAGGAAGTGGTAAAAGCACTGTTTCCGGCATTTTGCATGATGAATGGAAGGCCAAGGTTATCGATGCCGATCAGATAGCCAGGGAAGTAGTGCGAAAGGGTGAAAAAGCCCTCAATGAAATGGTGGACTATTTTGGACCAGAGATATTGGATGAAAAGGGAGAACTGATAAGAAGCAAACTGGCGGAGATGGTGTTTGGAAATGAAGAAAAGGTAAAGGTGCTGAATGCTATAACTCATAAGCATATAATGGAGCGCCTGTTAAACCGGCTGGAACAGGCCAAATCCGAGGCTTGGCCGGAGGGAGTTATTGTAGTTGATGTTCCCTTGCCTGTAAAACATGGTTTTCTGGATACGGTGGATGAGGTTTGGGTGGTATATGCCGATCCGGAGACCAGAATAGGCAGGGTTATGGAAAGAAGCGGACTGTCCCGACAGGAAGTGATAGCCAGAATGAATTCCCAAATGAGCGATGAGGAATACCTTAAACTGGCAGATAAAGTAATTCTTAACAACGGGAGCAAGGAAAAGCTGAAAGAGCAAATTATAAGATTAATGAGATCCGGGTGATGAAGTGCAAGCAAAGAGAAAAAAACGTTCTAAAATTCCCTTTTTTTTAATATTAGTTTTGCTTTTGACCGCATTTTTAGCCGTCAGACCTGAACCGGTCCTAAAGCTGATATACCCTTTAAAGTATGATGAACTGGTTTTTATGTATGCCAAGGAGAATGGAATAGATCCCTATCTTGTTTTTTCGATAATAAAAGCAGAAAGCAACTTCGATCCGGATGCCACCTCCAGCAGGAATGCCCGGGGGCTTATGCAGGTAACCGACAAAACTGGAGCTTGGGCTGCTGAAAAGCTAGGCATGGATGACTTTGTTACCGATGATCTCTATCGTCCGGATGCAAATATTAAAATAGGCTGCTGGTATATCCGCCAGTTGATGAGAGAGTTCGGAAGCAATATCAATCTGGTAATTGCAGCATACAATGCCGGCAGCGGCAATGTCAGCTCCTGGCTGAAGGACGAAGAGCTGAGCAGGAACGGGGAGGAACTGGTGAGAATTCCGTTTAAGGAGACGGACAACTATTTGAAAAGGGTAATCAAATATTATAAAATGTATCAAAAGCTATATGCAAAAAGAGGCAATTAGTTCAAAAGGGCAAGGTTTAATAGTTTATATTGAACGATGCCAGAGGCTTTTATCAATTTATGAAACGAATGGGATTGTTTATGGAAGACTTTATGAAAAACGCTTCTTATATTATCGATCAACATGGGTCTTACTGGAAGGGCTTTGATTTTCGCTTAAGGTGCATAATACTTGCTGTTTCGGTGATATGTTCTTTTACTTCAGAAGTCAGGATATTCACCGGATACGGCACATTCATATTATCGGCAGTTTTTTTCCTGTATTGGTTGCTGAGCATACTGTATTTGACGAAATCAAAGGGCAATTTTAAAAAAGCGCTGAGAGTGGTATCGTACTTTGATATTGCGATGATTTCCTTCCTATGCTACTGCACCGGTGGAGTAGGTTCCGACGGGTATGTGGTGTACTTTTTTATCATAGGCATCATAGGCATTCAAAACAGCCCTGCTCCGACTATAAAAGCAAGTATTTTTGCGGCTGTGACTTATACGCTCGCAGCATTGTTGTCCAAAAGCGTTATGGGGATGAAGGATTTCTGGAGGTTGGGCTTAAGGGTCTTCTATATCTTTGCCTTATGTGCTGCAGTTTTGAGGATTTATCGAGAAATAAGGAAATATGAAGAACTGCACAAAAGAGAATTTAAGCTGGCCAGAACGGACAAGCTAACAGGCCTCGCAAACCGGCGCTATTTTGAGCAGAAGCTGGCCGAAGAGGCAAGATATTCCGATGCATCCGGCAAGCCAGTGAACATATTGATCTTTGATATAGACAATTTCAAGAAATTCAACGACACTTATGGTCATATTTTTGGAGATAAACTCCTGGAATTATTTGCGGATATCATCAAGAAGAATATAAGAAAATCAGATATCCCCATAAGATATGGGGGAGAAGAATTTTTGATACTGATCCGGGACCTTGATAAAAAAACTGCCCGTAATGTTGCTGAAAGGATTAGAAGCCAGCTGGAAAAGCAGTGCATAGTTTTAGTGGATTCTACCAACGAAAGCAAAATGATGACGGTAAGCTGCGGATTATCCCAGTATCCTGAGGATTCAAAAGACATCAGTGAAGTGGTTAAGTTTGCCGATATGGCTCTTTACAGGGCAAAACAGACAGGTAAGAATACAGTGGTAAGTTATGATGAGATTAATAACAAAGTGTGACTGGGGTAATGCAGGGTAAACCTCCGGAGTATGCTGCCCGTACTCGATCCAATCTGTAATCATGTAGACTGGCACTGTTTGAAACCAAATTACCGATATCAAATTCGAATTACTGATATGTTGATTTCTAAGAAAAAAGGCCTGTTAATATACTGTCAGGCCTTTTTCTTATGTATAAATTAGGTGTAAAATCTTCTTTATAAGTTAATGAGCAAATTTATTTATTGAATGGATGTATTGATTGCCATGGGCTTTGAATAATACCATAGCAATCAACTATTTTAATCAGCTGAACTCAAACCGGTTTTATACAGCCATAAGGAAATAATTCCTTAAGCGGTTGTCCATGTCCAGTACACACCTTTGGTATATGTTAGCACCGTGAGTTTTGCTGATTTGTCATCATGGTTGCCGTCATATTTCCCGACCTACAGCGTGGGCTACAGGTTCCAGTTCTTTCATTAACTGCGTGAAGTGGACGGGTTTCAAGGACTGTGGACCGTCGCTCAACGCAGTGCTGGGATCGAAATGCACTTCTATAATAAGGCCGTCAGCTCCGGCAGCGACTGCTCCCTTGGACAGGGAGTTTACATATTTCCAGGTACCGGCCGCATGGCTTGGGTCTACCACCACGGGGAGATGGGAGAGCTCTTTTATCACAGGTATCGCGCTAATATCCAGAGTATTCCTTGTGGCTGTTTCGAAGGTGCGTATGCCTCTTTCACAGAGTATGATATTGGGGTTTCCTTCGGCAATGATATATTCCGCAGCCATCAGCCATTCCTCTATGGTAGCAGATAATCCCCTTTTTAAAAGCACTGGTTTTCCAATCATGCCAACTTCCTTAAGCAGCCGGAAATTTTGCATGTTTCTGGCTCCTATCTGGAGTATATCCGCGTAGGATGCTACTGTTTCCACGTCCCGGGTGTCCACTACCTCTGTTACGATTTTCAATCCCGTAACCTCCCGGGCCTTTGATAGTATTTTCAGTCCTTCCTCTTCAAGGCCCTGGAAGGAATAGGGTGAGGTCCTGGGCTTATAAGCCCCTCCCCGGAGGATTTTTGCCCCGGCTTTTTTTACTTCCAGCGCAGTGCTCATATAGATATCTTCATTTTCAATAGCACAAGGCCCTGCCATGACAATGATTTCCCGGCCTCCGATTTTTACATCCCCCACTTCAACTATCGTAGGGTCCTGTTTTAGCTCCCGGCCGGCAAGCTTGTATGGTTTCATTATGGGTACTATGGTTTCCACACCGGGCATATGGCTTAGTGACTGCATGTTTACCTGGCGTTTATCTCCTATGGCACCAATAACCGTTTTAACTTCTCCGGTTATGGGATGTGTTTTGAAGCCGAGATCGGATAACATTTTTTCTACATTGCTTATTTCTTCCTTGGTAGCTGATTTTTTCATTACAACTATCATAATAATACCTCTCTTTCCCAAGTTATCGTTAAATCACACTTCTCAAAAAATGCTTGCTATGCCTTCATATGGCGAATATGGATAGTTTTCTTTATAAGCTCATCAAAAAACTCCTCATCCACAAGGGACGAGGAGTTATAATCCACGCGGTACCACCCAACTTGGCAAAAGCCCACTTTGATGTACGAGACTTTCGTCTGATACATTCTTTCTTGTAACGGTGAAAGTGTCCGGCGCAGCCTACTGCAATTTCAGCCTGCAGCTCAAAGGAGAACTTCAATTATATGGCTTTTACAGGCTTTCACCCTTTCCTGCTCGCTTTTAAAAGCCGGGTATAATCTACTTTTCCTTTTCATCGCTTTTGAATATCAGTGCTTTTTTTAATTTTTCTCATATTAACATGATAGATTCCCATTGTCAATAGTGCTACGGATTCTGGATAAAAAACATTAAAAATGTTTAATTGAAAAAGTTATTTCGACTCCCAATTTCATAAACAGCAAAATTTAATTTTGCAAATCAGTAGAAATTAGAAAAGTAGAAGTTACTTTTGCAAAAATACACACTGTTCCAGTTCTTCTGTGAAAGTTGGAAGTTTGTCTTTCAAAAAGCTATGATATATCTATGGTAGTGCCTCTAAAGGAGGTACACATATGAATAGCTTCAAACATCTGACTCAGGATGAAAGGAACATAATCGAGCAAAGGTTAATCGGCAGGGAATCATTCAAAAGCATAGCTCGCGAGCCTGGAAAGGATCCAACCACAATAGCCAAGGAAGTAAAAAATCATATCCAATTTAGGAAAACTGGCTGTTATGGAAGAATGTTCAATGACTGTAAATATCGTATTGATTGCTCCGTAAAGCATCTTTACGGCAGCTTGCGTTGTAGCCATTATTGCCACTTTTGCAAGTCTCATATGTGTTCGTCAATGTGTCATGAGTATCAACAGGAGATTTGCTCCAAGCTTTCGAAGCCGCCCTATGTTTGCAATGGTTATGAAGACAGACAGTCTTGTACATTAGAGAAGAGGGTTTACTCTGCAACACATGCGCTTAGTTAATCTTCACACCTTTAGTTTGATATACCCAAAAAAGGCTGGCTT
>ENA-OWPA01000760-OWPA01000760.1-bioreactor-metagenome-genome-assembly--contig:-NODE-760-length-33616-cov-38.039566_pt1 | contig 33616 bp, 33 predicted proteins | sample MGYA00238139_ERZ651803 | MGnify/ENA primary metagenome ERZ651803 (study PRJEB26909, sample SAMN07631231) | bioreactor metagenome | isolation source: Switchgrass digestor | place: USA: Dartmouth... | reverse complement strand
AATTTTTCGTCAAGAAGGTCCATTTCGGAGCTGCCACTGGTTTTAGATATAATATCAAACCAGAAGGAATAGCGCTTCCCAACCACATATTCCATATTTGCTCCCATAGCAATATTGACATTCCCCTTGATAACAAAATCTGCACTAATGTTTATTGCAAAAATCTTAATATAGATATTCTTGCTAAATATTTCCTTGTTTAAAATCTCAATCCAATCGCTTTCATTTTCCAGCATTTCTGAATAACGGTTCATCAGATTTCGAACACCAGCATCAAGCTCAGTCTCACTGGTAAGATTCAACATCTCCATCAGCTCTTGAGTTACGTTTAATTCCCCTAAGGTATCAAGAAGTCCTTCGTATTCTTCCTTATTTGTCACATCTGAAGGAATAGATGCCCACAATTTTTCCAAATCACTTATATATCCTTGAATTTCTTCAGCAGTACCTTTAGCTTGGGTAATTTTATTCTTCAACTCTTCAATTTCTTCAAAAGTTTCCTTATACTTACCATTTTTGATCTTCTTTAATTTTTCCCATAGCCCTTCTTCTTCCTTCTCTACTGTATACATTTTTACATCTACAGAAATAGCTGAATAGTTTTTAATATCTATAGAAGATGAAAAAGTCAACTCTTTAAATTTAGGAACGATAACTATCCATTTTACTTTGGCATGAGCACTTGCAGTAATGTCAATAGATATTTCTTCTACAAATGTAGCAGACAGAACAATTTTCAGCTGACCTTCTTCACCAATATCAACAGTGAATTCTGCACTTATACCAACTGCAAGGCGAATACCATTTTTAAAATATTTTGAACTGCTGTCAAGCTCAACAGTAACATCCACATCATCAGATAATTCAATATTCCTGCCAATTCCCATCAGCTCAAGCTCTTCATCAGTCAAAGGATTTCCATTTTCATCGGTTATAGAGAAATCAGTTATCCCTGATAGATCCTGGAATCCTTTTGTCTGTGTTGCAATAAGAGCCAGATATTCAGCTGCTTCCTCAGCAAACCCACTTTCTCGTACCTGTTCTTCAATTTTATCTGTGATAGATTGTATATCTACTCCTTCCAAAAGCTCATCACCATCTGGTGTCTGCTGCAAGAAAGTATCCATAGCTTTTTCAATTTCATCTTTTGTTGTTCTTTGATAGGAAATAGTATCACCATTAACATCTGTAACAACAGCATAGTAGACTTCGCTTTCATCGGTTAGATCTGCAAAATTTTCTATGTAGAATACCAGGAAGTCACCTTTTTCCACTACAGGGTTTTCATCAAGCCCCATTTCAATTCGTGCTTCATTGTCAACATCTGTTGCCTGAACTGTACCTGATTCACCTTCTGGTAATTCTGCCACTTTGAAAGGAATAGTATCAGGCATAAATATAATTTTTTCTGCATCTGTTTCATCAAGACTCTTAAAGGTTACAGTATTTCCTTTAACTGAAACAACCTCCACATATACTTCTGCATCATCTGTATAACTATTATTTACATAATCACGTTCATTAGGGTGAGTTGTTTCATAGATACAGAGAATATCATTTTCTTTAAATTCACTGGCACCTTCATATTCAAAGGAACCGGTTACTTTCTCTGTAGTATCGCTGTTTAATAATTCTGGCTTAAGTACATCAACTGGATCAGAGTCTCCAATTTTATATGAGATTTCATCAGTATCCTTAATATAAATAATCTCGTCATTCAGCATTAGGTTATCTACTTCTTCTTTTTTAATGCTGAAGTTGGCTGTACGAATTGATTCAACCTTATCCTTAAATATATATCCGTCTCCAAGAGTAAGCTTATAGCTAGCACCTTCACGGAAGCCATCCTTTGCCTTAACTGTAAAGGTATCGTTTCCGTTATCTATTATATTGAGCTCCACTGGATCTGATCCATCCATAACAGTTAATACAGCACTCTTATTAACATCTTCTGCATCCTGACCTATTCGTTGAATCTCAAAGCTTAAGTCAGGAGATTGGTCTAACAGTGAGAAAGAAGTAATAGTCAATTCTTCCTTCACTATCTCCTCATATTCTGCATAAACAATCATATTAGAAATTACAGGGTCATGTGCATAAAATGGTGTAGTACATCCCTTGTCAGTAAACCATCCAACAAAAATATAACCTTCTTTTGCAGTCTTGCTGTTATCAGGTGTTTTTGACAAAGGTTGTCCTTTCTTTACTGTAAAGCGTTCTATCTGCTTATCTCCATCCATAAATGTTACTGTATAAGTTAGTACATCTTTCCCTGAATCATCATCTGAATGATCTACAGGATTTATAGGCTTGTCTTGAGGCTTGTCTTGAGGATTTTCATTAGGCTTTTGAGGTTCCTCTTTAGTCTCTTCCTCTGGCGCAGGCTTTCTACCAGTTTCAATAAACCACTTTTCAACAACTTCATCTATGGTCATGCTTAAAATGGCTGCTTCTGCACGGGTAGCATTTTGCTTAGGATTAAATTTTCCGCTTCCACTTCCTTCAAATATTCCACATCTCCAAAGCTTTAAAACTGCTTCCTTAGCATAATCTGAAACGCTGTCAATATCTGATGGAGTACTAGTAACATTAGCCTCAGGATAAGGAATTTTATAGGCATCAAAGAAGCGAACAATTAAAGTTGCCATCTGCTCACGGGTTATCAAACCATCAGGATTAAACTTGCCACTTCCAATTCCTGTAGTGATACCCTCTTCTTTTGCCCACTTTACAAAGGGAGCATACCAGCTATCAACTGGAACATCTGAAAATTCTGTACTACCTTTGTAATCATCCAGATTAATTTCTGCAATACGACCCATAACTGTGACATACATAGCACGAGTCATGAATCCCTGTGGAGAAAAAATAGTGTCGCTTATTCCCTCGAATAATCCGTTCTGCAGGGCATACATTACAGGTTCATAGAACCAGTCAGTTTCCTTCACATCTGAAAACGGATTTTGCATAGCTTCAGACTCTATAGCTTCATCAGTGTTTTGGATCACTGCTGCTAATGTCTGAATGGGCATAGCTGACAAAATAATACAAAGAGCTAAAACCATACTGACTATTCGTTTCTTCATCTTTTCATCCCTTTCTTAATTAATTTTTAAAATTCAGTTTGTCTAAAATAACCTAAATCTCACCATAAATATAGATATACTGTCAGCATTGCACCTCCCCGTAACATCATATCCCTAATTAACTGATGCTTATTGTATACAGCATATCAAAAATAGTCTTAAAATATTATTTTTCCCCTGAAATGTTGATTTTTTGACCTGAAATGTTAGGAATCATTTATTGATATGTAAACTATCAGTTGAGAGCTATATTTTTATGTGATAAAATAATTTATATGTGAATAATGGAGGTAAAACCATGCTTAAAATTGCAATCTGTGACGATGATATCAGGGATCTTTCCAACATTGAAAATCTGATAAATAGATATAAGGATGAAAAAAAATCTCCTCTGAAGTATGAAACCTTTTCAAACGTCATAGAGCTTTTAGAAAATATGCACCATTATATCTATGATATCCTTCTACTAGATATATTGATGCCTGGAGTAAATGGAATGGAAGCAGCCCGCGAAATTCGTCAATTTAACAATGAAGTAAAAATAATTTTTTTGACATCCTCTCCAGAATTTGCAGTAGAAAGCTATTCCGTAAATGCATATTACTACATAATAAAGCCATGTACAGAAGATAAATTGTTCCCCATATTGGATAAAATTTTTTTTGAAGCACAAGAAGTGGACGAAGCCTTACATATTAAATCATCTTCAGGAATTATGCGGATTCCATTTAATAAACTGGAATTTTTAGAAGTTATGAACAAAAAACTGTTCTTTCACCTTATAGATGGCAGTGTAAAAATGATATACGGTTCTCTTTCTGACTTTGAATCCCAGCTTGTTTACCGAAAGGAATTTATTAAAGTACATCGTTCATATATTGTAAATATGAAATACATTCAGGAATTAAGTTCAAAAGAGCTTACTATGTACACAAAACAGAGAGTACCCACATCTAGACTTCTCTCCGAAAAAATTAAACAAGCGTACATGGAGTACCTGTTTGCGAAAAAGGAATTAGAAAGATAAGCATTTATGAAAGGTATATTTGGAATGCGCTTAATTGAAATATAAATATACTGGTGCTAAAATTTATTTGCCTAATGTAATTAAATTTCGGATAATGTGCTAGGTCAAAGAATAAGGAGGATAAAATAAAATGAACTTGGAAAATAAAAACATCGTTGTTACTGGAGCCTCTTCTGGCATTGGCCTGGAACTAGCCAAAGGCTTCCTTTCTAAGGGATGTAAAGTGGTAGCTGCAAGCAGAACTATCAATAATGATTTGCTTAATCGTAAAGGCTTGTACTATTTTCAAGGCGACCTTTCAAAACCTGAAGAAGTAGAAAAATTATTTATATATGCTTTAGAAAGACTAGGCTCTATAGATGTTTTTATTGCCAATGCAGGCTTCGCCTATTATGAAATGATGGAAGAAGCTGATTGGGAGCATATCTCTTCAATTTTCAATATCAATTATAAATCTGTAGTATACAGTGCTCAAAAAATGAAAAAACTTAATGGAAATAAACCCTTTAATTTTGTTACCACCTCAAGCGGAATGGCTATTGTTCCTTTACCTGGCTATGCCCTGTACAGTAGTACAAAAGCAGCTCTTAAAGGCTTTGCTGAAGCCTACCGCTGGGAATTAAGCAAAGAACAGTATTTTCAGGTAGTCTACCCCATTGCAACCAGAACTCAGTTTTTCAAAAATGCTGGGGGCAGTCCAATGCCTTGGCCATCCCAAAGTGCTCAGGTTGTTGCACAGAGTATTATAAAAGGTATTGAGAAAAATAAAAATAGCATCTATCCCTCTAAATTATTTTTTTGTATTGCCTTACTTAACAGGATTTTTCCAGTAATTCTAAAGCTTTATGCATATGCAGAGTATAAGAAGTTCAAAAAATGGTTAGCCAATAAAAAATAAATTTTATTTGGAGGTTGTTATGAAAAAAGATTATCCAGCTCCCTGGACCTTATCGGGGAAGGGTTATATTCTACTGTATAAGTTTCCTGAAACCTTTGTAGAAAAAAAAGCTAATTTAACTGAATTTTTAAAAGGTCATTTTGCTGGAGGTTTTGGAGCCCTTATGCTGGTGGATTACAGCACCTCTAATGTTGGCCCTTATAGTGAATTGCTTTTTATTCCTGGCAAATTCAAGCATAAAGGCAAAAAGCTCAATAGTATCAGCAAAATATATGTTTCTACCATGATTAGTGTAGAAAACGGAAGAAAAAACTGGGGAATTCCTAAAGAGCTTGCAGGCTTCACTTTCAAAAGCACGAAACCTCACACAGAAAAAATATCTGTTTTTTCAGAGGAAAATGCTATTGCCGAATTCACTTTAGAATCCGGTAAATTATCTTTTCCAGTAAACACTAAGCTCTTTCCATTTCCATTAGTTCAGTACTATGAAGGAAAGTATTATTACACCACCTTTCAAGGCAGTGGAACTGGCAAATTAGCCAAACTAAAGGATATTAATATTAATTCAAAGCTATTCCCTGATGTAAGTGGGTTTAACCCTATTATTGCAATTAAAGTAGAACCATTTAAAATTACCTTTCCTGTAGCAAAAATTGCAGAATTAGAAGATAGATAATCCATCAATAATAATTATAGTTTGCAGATTATTATCAATATCTAATAGCAATACATAGGATGCCTTAAGTATAAAAAAAGATGCCTTATTAGGGGTATCACCCCCTAGCATCTAGTAATTCAGCAATCGTATCCCAGCGAATATCACTCGAACTCTTATCTATGGTATCATCATTAATATCACTTATTTTCTCTAACTTAAATAACCAGCGAATATGAGGATTTTCTTCTCTGTCATACCCTAATGCTAATAGTACATCTCCATTCTTTAGCTGCATTACTAAGTAAAATGTATTTTTTTCATCGTATGTATCGGCACGATAAATCAATTTCTTATTATTAATTTCTTTATAGACATCATCAGAAGGTAAAACAAACAGTGTATGCAACTCCTGTTTGCTTATTTCATAACTATATAATTCCCCCTGCATAGTCCAATCTTCGTCGTTAATTTCTTTACTGTAAAGCTTATAATCTGATGAAATGCTATATTGGGGAGCAGTATTCAACATATAGATGAAAGAATACAATGGGTCTTGGTATAAAATTTCTTTAACTCGATAATTTGCGTCGTTTAATGATACTGAAGCTCTAGAATTTGCTGCCAATCCTATTCCAATTACTGCTACAATAATGACTGTAAGGAATGTTACCCAAAAACTTGGTTTTTTATAATTCAACATATTTTAATCCTCCCCTCTACATTTAAATATTATATTTTGCATATCATAACCAACTCATCTTCATCATCTTCTTCTGGCTTGCAACTAAACCTCAAACCTGTATATAGCTTTTCCATATCCCTTGATGATACAAAATGCCTCTGATACTCCAAAACCTCCAAAGAATTTACTTTCTTCACTTATCAGAGATTACAAAATATATTTTTACTTATACACCTCCCTTAAAGTATTAATCATATATATAATAATAGTCTAAATTTTCCAATAAATCAACTATATACCAACATACTGATATAAGAACATATGGTAGTTTCAGTAATATGGCTTAAATGTACTAAAGCTCCTTATCTCTGGATAATATTAAGAGATGAGGAGCTATCTTCTGATCTAGCTTATAACATCAACCTATATACTCTACATGGCTCAAGCAAATGAAATTGACATCATTTTTCTGGAAACATATTCTGGAATAATATATATCTTTTATCTCCTCTCACATATGACAATGTTCCAATTGTTCCATCTTCTGTATAGATGTATCCATATTCGCCTGTGTCAAAGCAAATTGCATGGTGACTATAATTTCCAAGCCCTGTTGATTTAATTACTTCTTCTATGGAAACAAACTGACCATTAAATGGATTATCCATTAGCTTATAAGCTGTCTCCTTTAAAGTATTATCTATAACGTTATATACATACATATTATTGCTGCTCATAGGATGTAATTGCACCGTATTTCCATCTTGGCTAACAGTCACATCACAATAATTATCTCCTTGGGTTTGATGACAGTTTATAGGCTTTAAGTCTATACTCCTTATTATTTGCAACGAATTAAGATCATAAACAAATAGTCCGAAATAATCGTGAAAAATTACTTTACCATCAGAAGCAAAGTCAAGCTGAACCATATCAACTCCTACAGTTTGCTCTAAAGACAACTCTGGTGTAGTAGGTTCAATAATTGCAGTTTTTACATTTAACATTAATCCTATTCCAGCTGCTGTTACAAGAACTACTGAAAAAACAGCTAACAAACAATTTGGATTTTTATAACTCAGCAAACTTTTATCCTCCCTTTTAAATTTCCAAATCAAAAGTAGAAGACACCTTCAATATTCTTTAATGATGGTTCACAAACACAATCCGCACAAGGTAATTGTACCTTTGTTACTAATATACTTATGAATGAAGTTTAATAATATGTTACCATATTTAAAAACTAATGCCCATAATATTCATTTTAATAGACAAAATAGAATAATATGGGCAAATATAAAATAACAATTCTGTTATACTTTGAACCTAGCTATCATAGTACTTAATTTTTCAGCCATTTCCGCCTGAGACTGAGCAGTTTTAGCCACTTCTTCCAAAGCTTTAGTTGATTCAAATGAACTGCTGCTGATATCTTGAGAAGATGCAGTTGCTTCTTCCACAGTGGCAGACACTCTCTCAATTGCTTCTCCAATTTCTTCTATGGAGTTAGCAATTTGAGAAGCAGTAGCAGTAAACTCATTAGTCAATTCTTTTACAAAGCGAGCGTCTTCAGCATACTGTTCTCCAGTTTTCTCTAGAATATCATAATCAGGTGTAACCTTCTCATCTATAAATTTCAGTATTTCCTCAACATTGGATGTAAGCTTTACAACAGCACTATTTACCTCTTGGATTACTCTGTGAATATCTTCAGCTGTATTAGCTGAGTGTTCAGCCAACTTACGGACTTCTTCAGCGACTACTGCAAAACCTCGACCATACTCCCCTGCACGAGCTGCTTCAATAGTAGCATTTAAAGCTAGAAGGTTAGTCTGTGATGCTATTTCCGAAATGACATCCGCCATTTTTCTAATTTCCTCTACAACTTCCACCTCTTCAATAGCTAACTTAATCTCCTGCTGTTTAAGATTATAGATTTTATTTGCTGTTTCCTTAGATAAGCGAGCCGAATGCTTCATTTCTTCTGCCCTTTTTTTGATTTCTTCTACTTTTTCCTCTCCATCTGAAGCTTTTTCTTCCATCTCTCTTGCCCTGTCTCTGATTTCCAAGCTAGATGTTGCTACTTCTTCTACAGAAGCACTTATTTCTTCCATTCCTGCAGCAATTTGCTGAACAGAGCTAGTGATGTTTTCTCCTTGGGCACTAACTTCTTCTGCAGTGGCAGAGAGTTCCTCACTTGATGCACTGGTTTCCTCTACTGCGTTGGATACTTCTTTGAGCATAACACGAATTTTATCGTTCATTTCAGCAAAAGCATTACTCAACATTCCCATTTCATCTTTACGGCACCGTAATTTCTCTGGTAAATCACAGGTAAAGTCCCCTTCAGCCATGAGGTAAGCATGTTTTACAAGATTTCTTATTGGTACAGCAATCATCCTCGATAATAATATAGTAAAACCTATGCCTACTAGAAAAGCAATTATTAACAATAGACCAGAAGTATTTCTTGAAATATTGAATTTCACATTATTTTCATTCATAACATCAATAGCAGCCTGGTTGTTCATTTCTTTCATTTGAGACAAAATATTAGAAGTTTCTTCACGCAAAGCTCTTGCCCTCTGATCATTAATCTCGACAGCCAAGCTGAAATCTCCGTTTCTTGCAGCTTGAATTACCTCTTCCCTGGCAGAAATGTATTGAGAGTTAGTAATTTCCAGATTATCTAAAAGCTCTATTTCTTCTGGAGAAAGATTGCTTTCAGCATATTCTTTGATTAAAAGAGCGTTTTCCTCCATTAGTTCATTCAAAACCTCAACTGATTCATCAATAACAGTAGGATCATTTATGGCTTGTGCTTTATATATAATTCTTTGCATTTCTGTACTTGCTTTTTCCTGGTTAACCTGAATCTTGCCTAATATCATATTAGAATAAAAGTTGTCAGAATAAAATTTCTTAAAATTGGTCTCAAGATTACCAGCAGTGTATAATCCATTTACCCCTATTATGATTGTAATGATCAAGATTACGGAAAATGATAATAACAACTTGGTTCTGGTTTTTAGATTATTAATTAAACTCATCTTCTCATCTCCTTTAAATTAATTTTTATAGACTTGCTTTTTTATCATATTACTTAAACCCTTAATAAAAAAAACCTCTATGCACTAGTCTCATAGAAGTTTCATGCAACCGGCTGTCATAGAACTTAACACCTAAACCTTTGGCTTTGCATCCATGGCTTTCGTCGGGTTTCTCTTAAAATATGTAATTACTCATATTATATATCATTCCCTAATTTATGACAATATTCTTTTTTATTCTATGTTTTAGAATATTTTGGAATTAGGTTTTTAATTTTAAATCCTGTTTTATTTACTGTAAGACTTTTTTATATGGTGCAATCATCCCTTCATTTATTTTGCTCCCTAATTTGGCTTTTAGCTTTGGAGAGGATATAAGGGTACCTACAAGATACATTTTTAATACTGTTCTTTTCTTCTTTTGAGGAAAATCATATAATTCATGTTCTTTGTAAAAGCGATGGTCAGCTTTCATCATGCCCTGCATAAGCCAGATTAGATCCCTAAAAATTTTCATTCCACCGACACCGTAAAAATTACTTGGTTGTATATACTTATGGCTGATTGCATAGTCAAGCCTTTCAGCAAGCCTGTCTATCTCTTTGTCAGGGTTTATTTCATCACAGGCAACTCCTGCAAGAAAATTTCCTCCAACCTCGCTTCGAGCCTCAATAATCATCTGCAGATTAGACTCTAATGAGTAATTTCCACTGATAAGGTATCCTACTGGCTTTCCCATAGTCACAGGCCTATGCCCGTTACAGAACTGCCTGTCATCATACATTTTAAAAACAGAGTCCATAGAATGATCCTTAATTGTAAAAGCATAAATTATGGCGTCTGCAGTCTGAATGTTATTGCGCAGAAAATCATCAAATCCATCCTTTTAGACACATTTTCCTGTAGCTGCACAATTAAAACATCCTAAACATCCTCCATGTAAAGGATATTCGGAAATATTAACAATACGGCTTTTATACTTTAAAACTACTCTAAATCTGTCAATCATATCATTAAGCTGCTTATCATTCTTATCACAATCTGTGACTATAACTACATCTCCATCTTTTTTATCCAAGCTTGGCGTAGGAACACTAACTGGAAGGTGCTTTGAATTCGTTGTATACATTGGAATAGTTTCATATATATCATGTTCTATGTTCCAGCACACATATTCAAAAAACTCTTTAGCCTCTTTTCGTCCATCTTCAGTTAGAAGGTCGTCCATGTCTGCAGACAGCCCTTTAATGTATTTCATACCAAGATCCTGACAGTTCTCCTGAATATACTTATGTGCAGTTACATCATAAAAATGTTTAGAAGTAGTAATCTGTGTAACAAATTTCCCTGATACATTAATACCTGATGCTTTTAAAAGCTCTATAAACCGATGCAGCTGACTTGGTGCAATAAAGGTGTAAACAGGATAGGAAAAAATGATCAGGTCTGCATTTGCTATTGCATCAGAAACAGCTGAAAAATCCTTTTCAAAGGACCTGATGTATTTACCAGCATGGATAAACTGAAATTCATGCTCTGGAAAATTTTTCTCCAAATATAATGAGGTTTGCAATGTAATACTGTACTCGCCTTTAGGACTTCCATTCAAGACTAGAACTTTCATACTTCACCTCCTAATCCTTCTATATATAATTAAAGTTCAGCCCATCCAAAGCTACAGCTTTTTTATAAATCCAGAAGTTTTATATAAATAAGCTATAACAAGCAATGTAATAATACATGAACAAAATTACATAATACCTACCAAAGTTTCTATACCATAGATTTAAACAATTAGAAACATTTGGGTATCTTCATATTCAACTAATTTTGAAAACCATAGTGGTTTTCCGTATCTGTAACTGACTGTCTAACATCTTAATATCATTTTAGTACAGTGTTTTGTATTAAATGCAACACTGGATGGCCAGATCCTTAATGCCCTGTGAAACTGGCCAAATCCTTAATTGTGATTCCAATGCTCTCAACACCTTCAGAAATATTATCCCAGGATTTTATCAGACTTTCTTACATATTTTTAATTCATAAAACATATCTTCTTCACATGGCTTTAATTGATAAAATTGATTTCATTTATATAAGATAATATAAAAGCAATAATACTATAAGGAAAACTAGATTAAGCAATGTAAATACTCCAAGATAGGCTATATTTCGCTTATTCTCTGTCGTACTATAATATTTAAATGAAATCAGGCTTGCCATAGAAGCAATGATTGTTCCAAGGCCACCTAGGTTAGTGCCTATAACCAGTGTTGATATATTATCCGTAAATCCAGAAAGGAGTATAGCTGCAGGAACATTGCTGATAATTTGACTGGCAAGTACTGATGTAATCAATTCATGTCCATTTATAACATTATATAGCCAAAGATTGATTTCTGGAATACGCTTCATATTGCCTATGAATACAAATAAAAAGATAAATGTTAATAATAGAGCATAATCAGGTTTAAATATCACCTTGCGGTCCATAATAAAAACTACTACGAAAACTACTGCACCTACTATATAAACTGAAATTAGATGAGTTACACTTGTCAATGCAAAGAAAAACAACAGAAGATAAACAATAGCTATCCTCTTTTCCTTTGCTGTAAGTTCGCCATGGGGTTTTACTTTCACATTAACAGCTTTCCTGTTAATTAGTATTACACACATAGCTATTAACCCAATGAGTGAAAATAGAGAATAAGGCAGCATTAATGAAACAAAATTCCTTAAACTCATTCCACTTAAGGAATACAAATATAAATTCTGTGGATTGCCTATTGGCGTAAGCATACTTCCTAAATTGCTGGCGATGGTCTCGAGTACAATAATTCTAATCATATAACTCTCTAAGCCAGCCATTGTAAGCACATCAATGGTAAATGGTACAAATGTAATTAATGAAACATCATTTGTAATAATCATGCTGAATCCAAAACACAATAGCAACAGAACCATTGACAAGCTTCGCACATTGCTTGTCTTTTTCAGCATCCAGCTCCCTATCATGGAAAATATACCTAAACTTCTTAGTCCTGCCATAACAACCATCAAGCTGAAAAGAAGTGTTAATGTATGAAAGTCTATGTAGCTTATATATTTACTGTCCAGTGGAACAAATACCATGGATACAAGAGCCAGTAACAAAGATATACATAGCACTATTTCTTTTTTTATATAATTCAATATTGTCTTCATCGATTCTTTACTCCTTACATTTAGTAAATCTGTTTCAATCCAATATCCCAACCTAGTATATCACAGAGGTTACTCAAATGTAAGTATATTTTAATACTGACAATTAATATGTGCTTTCTGATCGTTCCAAAACAATCCATCCTTCTCCATTCCAGTAGATGGTTTGAATCTCCCTGTCATCTATAGGACCTGCATACCCATCGCCAGATGAATGAAGTGCAATACCCTGCAGCGGTTTATTTTCAATATCTATAATGGTAGTTCCTTGCATGAGACTTCCTGTATATAATTTTTCGCCATCAACAGATAATATAGGTACCTCTCCACTCATATTTAGACGCTCTACTACTGATGGAAATGGATCTACTTCACCTGCACCATATACATCTAAGACAAATACAGAAACAAGTCCAGAGTTGGCATACTGGTTATTCACCTCAAGCACAATGGCTTCCTTCCTTTCGGAAAATAACTTCCCTGTATAAAATTGATAACTGCCGACTGCTTGTACAATATGAGCTATTGTATCACCTGTTCCAAGCTTAATCCTTATCACAATCTGTGCAGCATCGTATCTTCCAAATCCATTATGATCCCAGTCATAAAGGCTTACATATGCCTCATCATCATAATCACCAATTCCATCCAGGTTCAATCCTGTAAAAAGCTGACCATGTTCTTCAACTGGCTTTGCCCAAACAGGCTCATTTCTGTTTTCTTTATTATTCTTATTTATATCTTCTGATGGATTATTCTGAACTGTAGATATAGCTTGATTATCATTGTTAGGCTGGTTACTCATTATGAAAGAACATCCAACAGAAAAAAGCATTGTAAAGCAGATAGGAATCAAAAACCACTTTTTCATCTCTCAAACCTCCTAAAATGAAAAGTATATTTATAAAATGTTCCTTTATCACTATACCATTATAAAATATTTATACGATATATAGGTTACAATTCTAAAAATTACCCTAACATGACTTTGAAAATTTTTTCATATGTAGCTGCTGACATTCCACACGGTAAAATAATAGGTTTAATTGGCAAAAATGGCGTAGGAAAGAGTACAACATTAGAATCCATCCTAAACTTGGTTAATCCAAATAATAGTTTTCAAAAAGTTTATCTATAATAAAAAAGAACCACTAATATATGTATATAGTGGTTCCTCGTATCTACTAATTAATATTATATTAGCAATCTACTCCACCATCTACTCTAATAAGCTGTCCATCAATGAAGGAGGATTCATCAGTAGCAAGGAATAGACAAGCTGATGCAATCTCGCTTCCTTGCCCGATTCTCTTAAGTGGAGACATTTCAATCATACCGCCAACAGCAGCCTCTCCTCCGACAGAATCAAGCATAGCAGTTTTGATAGCACCTGGGCAGATACCGTTTACATGGATTTCTGGTCCCAGTTCCCTTGCCATAGCCTTAGTAAGACCTACCATAGCATGTTTTGTAGTGCAATATGCAGTAGCGCCCCATCTAGCTGAAGTTCCTGCTATTGAAGAAATGTTTATTATATGACCTTTTCCCTTTTCTTTCATAACTTTTGCACAAAGCTGGCCAAGGAGAATAGCCATAGTTACATTTACATTAAGAACCTGATTCCATTCATCCAAAGTAAGATCCATGAATGGAGTTGTGCTAAGCTGTCCTGCGTTGTTAATAAGAATATCAACGGTACCATATGCTTCCATAGTTGCATCAAAAATCTTTTGTGCACTTGAAAGATCAGTAGTATCAGCAATTACATAAATTGCTTCACCACCTGCAGCCTTAATCTTTTCAACTACAGCCTTAGCTCTCTCTTCGTTTCTTCCGGTAACAACAACTTTAGCTCCTTCTTCAGCAAAAAGATATGCAGTGTCTCTACCCATACCAGAAGTAGAACCGGTAATAATAGCTACTTTACCTTCTAATCGCTTCATTCGCATACCCCCATTATAACAATATTTAAAAAATTAATACTTTTTTGACAATTATTATAACATAATTAGGTCTAAAGGTAAATGAAAAATTTAACATTCCAACTAAAAAATATTACAAAATCCACAATATTGAATATATGGATTTTTACAGTTATAAGCAGAATATAATTATACTTAGTTATTTTTATATCATAATATTTTATAATACTCCTTATTGGTTAATAAATTAGTTATAACATTATCCAAACTACCATTAAATTCTGTGATATAACTGTCTGTAGTAAAATTCCAGGTACTTGTTGAATCTATAGTAACAGGAAGAACTGCTATTTTTACTGTAACACTTCCGCTTGATATATCTAGCTTGGCTGTTCCACCTCCAGGTACACCACCAGATCCATTGTCATTTGGCATACTTCTATTTTGACCTATTGTCAATATGCCTACAGAAAATAGAAATTAAGAGAATTAGCATTATACATCCTCCAATAGATTTAAACTGGGAATAGCTTAACAGATATGACAATCCATATAAAAGTACAAAAAAGGCTCATCGCCATCAACATATCTGTTGATAACGGGAGCCTTGATATGCTTTGTCAACCTAAAATACACTTCAAACCAACTCTTGGTAACTGTATCTCTTGAGAATTCCCCAGAAAACCATACATATAATCATCCCTAATAATCCAAGAATGAATATCATCATACCTGCCCCGGAGCCTTTTCCCAAACCAAACATGGTAGCCAGTATGCTTTCCGCAGAAACACTTTCCATGAATGGCTCACATATTACATCAACCATCCAACCACCAAGAAAATAACCAATTGGTATTGTAAAATACTGCAGCGTATTTCGGCATGAATAGACTCTGCCTTGCATCTCTGTAGGTATCGTCGATCTTATAATAACATCCAAACTCGTACTCATCAATGGGACAGGCAAATAACCTAATATCTGCGCAATACACCATGTGATTGGCGTTCTTGTCAAAGACATCAGAAAGTTATCTGTCGTCAATGAAAATAGCATTGTTATTAAGATAAGGCGTATCCGATTTTTAGGTGTAGGCATAACAGATGCTATCAAACTGCCAGCAAGCATTGCAATTCCAGCAAAGGAAGTAACAATTCCCAATATTGACTCTCCGCCATTCTTCCTTGGCAGTATAAATGCTGGAAGTACTGCATCAAAAGCAGATGCAACCAGATTGACTAAGGCTAAAAACAAAATCAGCATCAGCACCATTCTATTTTGGTACAAACATTGAAGACCAGTTTTTGCAGACTCAAACAGGGTTTCGCTCTCTTCTTCAGCAGATGCTTTCAACTGTGGAATCTGAACAAACATCAACAATGTTAAAAAAGCAATAAAAAATGTGCTTAAATCCACTGCTATAACAGCATTCATACCACCCAACCCATAAAGAGAAGTAGCAAGGACCGGATGAAAGATGGTAACCAGCGATCCGGAAAAAGACCGCAACCCACTTGTTTTTTGATAATACTTTTTTGGTGTAATCAATGTGGTAACAACATCAACTGCTGGACTTTGCACCGTGTTCATAAGACCGTTTACCGCATTTAAAAAGTATAAATGCCATGTACAAAGAAATCCTGTTTTCATAAGTATAAACACTGATACTGTACAGCAAACTGCAAGGGTATCACATATCAGTATAGTCTTTTTCTTGTCCCATTTATCTGATAGTGCCCCAGCAAAAATGCTCATCAGAACATAAGGCACGTAAGAACAAATATACAACATAGCTGTTTGCAATGCTGACCCTGTTGCCTGATACAACCAAAGCGTTAATGCGAAATTCGTCATTGTGCTTCCAAGCTGGGATAATCCCTGTGTACTCCAGAAGATGTAGAAATCTTTCAGCTCATATATTCTGTTTTTCATTTTGACTTTGCTCCTTTGATTTTAATTTTTCGTATCAAATGTGCAAAGTCTGAGGATAACAGCCTATAAATGGCTAATCGCTCCATGCAGTATCCTCATACCTTGCATGGAGCTTCTACACTCATTAGTATCATATTACTCCTCCTTCACTAGATTATCCTGCTGACAGTTAAATGGGTATTTAACTAAGTTATATAATTTCATCTATGTATAATTTGAAGTAAAAACCTATTGAATCGTAAAACTAACAGAGTTATAATTTGAATTGTAAATAGTATTTGGGCAATTAACTCAGCTGGTAGAGTGCTATCTTCACATGGTAGAAGTCGAGGGTTCGAGTCCCCCATTGCCCACCATATTATTACTTAAAAAGTTATACAATGAAAACCCTTGAACCCAAGGGTTTTCATTGTTTTTATTACAGATTCAGGTGTTTTTTCAACATATAACTATTCATGATGAATATTATTATTCCACTACCTTATCTTTCATCTTTTCTATAAGCTTTAATACCCCAGCTTCAACCTTTTTAAGGTCTTCTTCCTTTGGTGCTCCTTCAAACTCCACTGATTCAATAAAATCCCACTTCATCTTATTTCTTTCAATTATTTCATTTAACTCCTTCTCTGCTCCACCTGACCATCCATATGACCCAAACCTAAATGCCACCTTACCTGTAATCTTTTTTCTGCCAAGCTCATCTAATGCTGCTGCAACTGGTGGAAAGAGTTTGTATTCATAAGTAGGTGCTGCGATAACTATACCTGCAGATTTAAAAACAGTTGCAACCATTTCACTATCACTTTCTAGTGGCATCTCCAGCTTATTGAATTTAACGCCTTCTCTTTGAAGTATACCTTCAACATAATGAACTGCCTTTGCAGTCATTCCATACATGGAGCCCCACAATATAGTAACTTCGTTCTTACCTGACCCTTGAGCATATAAGGAGAACCTAGAATAATCGTCTATTATTTTTTGAGGATTTTTTCTATAAACGGGACCATGACCAGGTGCTATTGTATTTATTTCCAGCGTTTTTGCTTTCTCGATTGCCTTTCTCACACTAGGTGTAAAAGTTGTCATTACATTAGAATAATACCTTATTCCTTCAATTTCAAAGAAGTCTATCTCTTCAGGTGTCATCTCATCATCAAAGCAATGATCCCCCATTTTACCAAATGCTCCAAACATATCACATGAAAAGAGAGTTTTTGTACTCATTTCATAGGTATACATGGTATCTGGCCAGTGAACGTTTGGTACTGGATGAAAACTCAATACTTTACCCTTTCCAAGGTCTAAAGTATCTCCTTCCTTTACAATCCTTATACTGTCTTCACCATAAAATGAGGTTACCATCTTTGCAGCTCTTTCAGTACATATTACTGTAAAATCATCCTTAATTTTTCTGAAGTTTGAAATCCAGCCTGAATGGTCTGGTTCCATATGGTTAACAATTAAATAATCAATATTCTTGGGATCAACACCTATTTCCTTTAAGTTTCTATAAAGAGTTTCAGGTACTCCATCCCAACCAATTACACCATCAATTATTGCAGTTTTTTCTCCCTGAACTATATAGGAGTTAAGAGTTACTCCATTTGCAATCTCCCAGATTCCCTCAAATAGCATGTCCTCAACATTCATAGTAAGCATATGTATTCCATCTGCAATTTTCAATTTCTTCATATCCCATCCTCCTTAAATATATAATATCATAAGGTACTTCCTACAATCATGGTCTACGCACCGTAACAATTTGCTCTTTGCCTTTTCAAAAGGCATTCCGTGATAACAATATTTTACATCATTTGAAAAAGTATATCAATGGTGGAAAAAGTATGCTTCATATTTGCTTTTGTATAAAACAAAAAGCTTTTCTCAACAGAAACCTTTACCTTTTAGTGATAACTACAGTCCTATTTTATTCTTCATATTTGGAAGCTTAATATCAAATCCAAACAGTATTTTAATAATCCAAATAAAAAGCAATATTATAATTATCGGAATAACACATGTAGTTATAATTAAAACAGCAATTGCATCTATATATTTATTTAGTGTATCTTCACCTTTTTTTACTATTTCAGATACTCCAAGTCCTATTTTGGATTTGAGATTTGATAAGTAGTCACCAATCCTCTCCATCCAGTTTTTATCTTCTTCTGCAAATTCTTCTTTTTTCTCCTCTATATATTCTTTATTTTCATTTGCAGTCTCAACTGTTTGCTCTATTGAAGCTTGATATGAGGAATATATCAAATCACTTACTTTTACGCTTACAGGTATAGCAATGAATATAAATATTCCAAATATGGCTACCTTTATTGCTAAATTTCTAATGCTATCCACTTTTTTATATAAATATACGATTCCCAAAATACAAGCTAAAGGAATTATATAGGAAAAAGACACATATCCAACTACTGAAACCAATATCTTTTCCAGTATAATTGCACTTATCACCACAATAAAATACTTATTTAACTCTATCATTTGATTTGCTATGGGCATCGCAGCATCCCCTGGAAGTAATGACAAAGCCGTTGAAGATGCAGCCATTGTTGCTGACAGCTTTAAAACTGTGGATTTCTTCTCATCCAACGATCTTATCGTTGCTGCATTAAAGCTTGGATTTGTAACTATCCTTGATACAACAAACCTTGACAATAAAGCTACCAAAATTAATATTATCAACATTACAGTTCGTTTTGAACATCGTATTTTAAAATTTTTTGTCACAATCTAACCTCCTTGAATATTCCTTAAGCATAATTCTAATATACTTTGGATATTTTACTTCACAATATAATATCATATATATCAATTAGAATATATTACTCTTAAACCTCTCTTAAAGATTATTTCAGATTCAGAAGTAATTCTAATTCCAGTTCAAAAATCAAGCGAAGTACAATTTTTATACTGCAATTAAAGAATCAATTTATAGCTCATTCCTTTAGTAGTTTTTTTATGAGGTTTAAAGCCAAGATTTGTATAGAGTTTTTGAGATGCAATATTCCAATTATAGATTTCTTCAACTTCTATTTCCCTATAGCCAAGTTCCTTGGCACGTTCAATTAGCTTTCTTACAACTTTTGTGCCAATGCCTTTTCCCCTGTAAGATTTCTCCCCTATAACAATAGGCATATCCTCTTTACAAAATGTAACATCTCCAATGGGTTCATAGTGTCCATTTTCATACACTTCTATGAAATATAGCTCACCAACTCCATTCCAATAATTATACATTTTTTCTAATAGCTCTTCTGTATATAGCTCTTCATCTCCATCAACTAACCATACAGTTTCTAAATCTTGATACCACTTAAGAGCAAATTCATAGTTCCCATCGAATTTTCGCAATCTTATCTTATCATAAATTTCTATATAATTTGGTTGTTCTACTCCATTAATTGGCATAATCCACCCTCCAAACCTGCACCACTAGATCTATACCCCAAAATGAAATCATTATTAGCAGTCAAATCATATTAATATTTCTATATAAATTGCGTTACTAAAGAAAAAATCCCTTTATCTGATGCTTTTAGATATTCTCTCAATAACTTCATATTACCAGATACCACCATATTAAACAAGGAAAAACCATTAATAGCTACATCTGTTAATCTTTAAAGCATTCATCTTCCATGTTTTCTTGGCTAAATATATATGCTATAATATTCACTGACCTCGAAAGGAATTAATATAGTCAATTTGAACTCAATTTATTCAATATATTAAGAAGGGCATGATTTTATGAAATTACAAAAATTACTTGGCTATACGCGTAAAGCACTTGACGATTACAAAATGATTGATACTGGAGATAAAATTGCTGTTGGAATATCTGGTGGAAAAGACAGTCTAACACTATTGTATGCTTTATCTCATTTACGACATTTCTATCCAAAGAAGTTCGATATTGAAGCAATAACTGTCAGCATGGGCTTTAATGATATGGATTTTTCACCAGTTGAAAAGCTTTGCAAAGACCTTGGTGTTAATTATACAATAGTATATACAGAAATAGGTGACATTGTTTTTTCTCATCGAAAGGAGACAAATCCTTGTTCACTCTGTGCTAAGATGCGAAAAGGTGCATTTAACATCAAAGCAAAGGAGCTTGGCTGCAACAAAGAAGCATATGCCCATCATAATGATGATGTAATAGAAACAATGATGATGTCCCTGATTTACGAAGGAAGATTCTACTGCTTTTCTCCTGTCACATATCTTGACAAATCAGGGATAACTTTAATAAGGCCACTAATATATGTACGAGAGGCAGACATAAAGGGCTTCAGCAATACATATAATCTGCCAGTCATTAAGAATCCGTGCCCAGCTAATGGTAATACCAAACGCCAATATGTAAAGGAACTAATAAAAACTCTTCAATCTGAAAACCCTGGGCTTAAGGAACGGCTATTTCATGCTATAAAATCAGGCAATATACCAGGGTGGAACAAGTCATAATGATATCTCCTTTCTTTGTAATAGCAATACCCGCGTTGAAGGCATAAGAGAAATATGCTACAATCAAAACACAGAAAACAATCTATTTCGAAAGGAGACACAGATGAAACAGAAACGGCAATATCCCAAAGTGATAATATCCCCCAAGGCAAAGCACAGCATCCAGAATGGGCACCCATGGATATACGGGAAAGAAATTCTCGAAACAGAGGGCGTACTCCAAAACGGCGAGCTGGTGGATGTTTTTGCTGGAAACGCCTTTATGGGTACAGGTTTTTATAACAGTGCAAGTAAGATTACCGTTCGACTTATTTCACGTAATGCCAACGATATATTTGATGCTCGTTTTTGGCGCCGCCGTGTAGAATATGCAATTCGTTACCGCAAAACCGTCATGCCTGGAAAGGACTTCAACTGTTGTCGCCTGATTCATGGCGAAGCTGACCAGATGCCTGGGCTTACAGTAGATCGCTACGGAAGTATTCTGTCCGTACAAATTACTTGTCTTGGCATGGAGCTTGTCAAGGATACGGTTTACCGTGCCCTTTGGGATGTACTTACTGAAATGGGGGAAACTATCACAGGTATTTATGAGAGAAATGACATTAATTTGCGTACAAAAGAAGGTCTAACGGAATATAAGAGCTGGTATAAGCTAGATAACATACCTGTACCTGAATCCCCTGTAACGGAAATATGTGAAAATGGAGTGAGATATCTGGTAGATGTGGAAAACGGACAGAAAACTGGATTTTTCTTAGACCAGAAGTATAACCGGGCTGCTGTAGCCAGGATTTCCAGTGGCAAGCGAGTACTGGACTGCTTTACCCATACTGGCTCCTTTGGCCTTAATGCAGCATTAGGAGGAGCAGAACATGTAACCTGCGTAGATATCTCACAATCAGCCATTGACATGGCAAAATCAAATGCTGTACGCAATGGGTTGGACGGAAAAATGGATTTTCTTTGCGAGGACGTGTTTGACCTTTTAACAAAGCTGGCAGATAATAAACGTCGAGATTATGACTTTATAATTCTCGATCCACCTGCCTTTACCAAATCCCGAAAGACAGTAAAGGACGCTGCCCGAGGATATAAGGAAATTAATCTTAAAGCCATGAAGCTACTACCCCGAGGTGGATATCTAGCCACTTGCAGTTGCAGCCATTTCATGACCGATGACTTGTTCCGTAAAATGTTGGCAAGCGCTGCAAAGGATGCCTCTGTATCCTTAAGACAAATTGAAGCACGCCAACAAGCACCAGACCATCCTATCCTGTGGAATGTTCCAGAAACAGACTATCTTAAGTTTTATATTTTCCAGGTAGTATAACCTGTATTTTAGATTAGAAAGCATAGGAGCGCTTTATGCGCTCCTATGGAGTTTTCCTTTACTAAACTTTGCTGGAATTGATAATTCCCAGAACTTAAACACTTATCTAAAATCATCAGTTAACCCAAATTTATCACAAGTAGCAAAGCCTCTTCTAGAATAGTATTTAATCCCTCCATTCCAAGCAATTTACATCTGAAGTTACAATAATTAAACCATCTTTACTGCTTGTGTTGATGAAATTCATATCGAAAAGCTACTTTTTATAGCATATTTTCATTGAAACATATCAAACATCAATGTCTAAAAGAATTTACAAATATATAAAATATATTTAAATTAACTGTTCATGCTCATATATTGTAATTAATATATGGATGTCTCTTGCAATAAATATTTCTTGTGAGTAGATAATCCTCGTCCTATAACTCCGATATTTAATTAAAATAAAAACTCATTAAAATTTAGTATAACAGGCTTAGTCAAATAACCTGATGTAACCTAATTTAAGGAGGAATGTTTTATGTCTAATTTGTACTGTATGGCGTGCAAGGAGTTTGTAGCTGAAAGAGACAAGCATGATTGCCCGTCAAAATACATCGCTGCCGTTGATAAAGAGATGGCCGGAATTGCTGGTAGGCTGTTTGATATGGGAATAACACCAATGATAGCAGTCTGGTCAGCAACAGAACTTGGAGAAACAAAGGGTTATGAGTACCTATTGACGATGAAGATTGATATTGGCAGAAAAATTAATAAAGTAGTTCTAGGTGATTTGCCTGCAGGCTGGAAATATCATTGGGAAATGCTTTCACCTGATGGTATGGGATTACATATGATTGTTTATGTTGAGCATTGGTACAATATGGGGCCTGAAACCTTATATGATCGGATTTGCAAGAAAATAAAAGAGCTTGAGGAGTATTTGGACACTCTGGATATTGAGGGAATTAAGGCCTTACTTCTACTAGCAGATGATTAAGGAATTATAAAGCAAGGAGGTTTATATGGAACGGAATGATGACATTTTAACTAATACTATTATCGCGGAATCGTACTGTCTAAAATGCAGGAAATGGACTTATGAAATTGTAGAACACAAGTGCTCTAAAAGATACTGCATCATCATTGATGGGGTTATGGTAGGTATTGTAGACAGGATATATGAATTGGGAATTATCCCTAATGAGGCAGGATTCTTACTAAACTGTGTTGACAATAAGTCTAAAATCTATAACGTTAGACTTTATATATATTTAAGCAAGGGGTTAAACTGCGAAGTACTAGGTAAGCTTCCCGAAGGCTGGCAATATTATAGAGAACCAGAAGGTAAGATATATATGCTTGGATTTAGCGATCATAAACATTATAAGGGAGTATTCGCTGCGAAAGAAAGAGTCAAAGAAATTGCCAAAAAATTTGAAGTGTTTCTGGATACCATAGATAAAAATTTGGTTAATGCTTTGCTGCTTCTATCGGATGGATAATATTGAAGTCTTGTAGTTAAAGATTTAATTGTACTTATACCTATGATGCAATGTATAACTTCATCAATAGAGCATTGGTTCAGAAAAGAGAATAAGTTTAATATAGGCCTGCTTTTTTATGGCAGGCCTTTTTATTTCAATAGTATATTATTACTTTTATGCTTTGCCTTTAAAAAAGTTTTCTTACTAAAAACATTCTCATCAGTCTATGACATCAGTGTTACATGCTCCCTACCTCTTTCATATCACTGTGATTATAATTTACTCATCCCATAGTTCCCTAACTTTCCTTTCAAATTTAAAAACTCTTTCCATAATCAGATAATTTAACCTTAGTATATTCTACAATTTTATTGTGTCTATTACTTTACATTTTATATTATATTACATTCGCAAAATATCTTTTTACTGACCAGTTTGTAAGACATTTATCCTTTTTCTTCCGAAAATTTAAATCATAGCTATATTAAAACTCGAATAGCGAATTCCTCATCTCTCCACCATCAAATAGTTCTTCAACGAATAGAGAATATACCATACTGAACCCAAGCACAGATTGGTAGAACCAAGACATAGAAAATCACTCCCATAGAAGTCCTGTGCCTCCTATAAAATACACACTGGCAGTGAAGGTTATTTTCTACTTTTAGGAAAGATAATTTATAGTTCTATGACCTTCTCAGAATACTGTTCAAGAATTTTTCTTATTTCAATCATATTTTCTTTTTGATATTTATCTGCCCACTTCAAAAGAGCTAACACAGATTTGAAGGTTTCCTTCTTTCCCTTTTCAATACCAAGTTTTCTTCTAATAAATCTGCGAATAATTCTAAACCTGTATTTATATCTCGGTACGTTTAATAAATATATCTTGTCAGCTTCCTCAAAGCACTGTTGGCACCATGCGTAATATACTCCTTCAATAATCCAATCTTCGTTTTCAAGTATTTTCTCAAGAAGAATTCTTCGTTCCTCAGGGTTACGTTTGACTCCGTATGAACTTGTATCATCCCATTGTATATCATCTAAATCATAATGTGGGATACCGTATTCTTTTGAAAGTCTTTCAGCAAGAAATGATTTTCCACTTCCGCTTCCACCAATAATGTGTACCTTCATAGAGTATTCCCTCCTAAATCCTCCTGTGTTACTGATATCTAAATTTCAGCATCAACCTCCAATAACTGTTCTGCAATTTGAAAAATACACTCTCGTCTACTACCGGGAAGTTGCTTGATATAACTTTCTAAATATAATTGTAATACATGTTCCGCTTCCGATGTATTTACATTTTTAAAATCCCATTCAAATGGGTGCCTTTTAATCATCGCTGCGATTTCAACGTCTCCAAGAGTATTAAACAGTGAGATGAATTCATCTTCTTCTAATTGTGCATCAATTAGTATATCTTCAAGGTCATCAAAGGACTTTACTTTTTTCTTTATGAGCTCTAACTTATCAGATGTATATCGGCATCTAATCAGTTCTTCTATTAGCCTTCTATATTCCTCATCGTCCATTTTAACACCTGACTTAAATTGAATTCTAGGTTCTAAATCTGGATTTTTTGATGTTATAAATACTCTATTGAGAGTATTTAATCTTATTGCAATTTCTATATTTGTTGCAATCTTTGGCAAACTTTTTTCAATATATTTTTTAAGTAAATAGTTTGTAATATAAAACTCTTCAAATATACTTTCAGCTGCCTTATGGATATTTAACAGAAGTGTATATTTGTCATATTTTAATAATTTCTCATATAGATATTGAATATCTTCCTGAGAAATATACAGTTCCCTAATGTTACGGTTAGCAAGAGAACATCCCAAAGCAGCTGTTAATACTTGTTCAAAAATATTAACCAATAAATCCGGATACCCTTTGTCATATCCATAAAGTAGATAATGAATACTATCAGTTGCAAAATTAATGCAAAATACGTTCTCAAGGTATAAATTCTCAAGGTACTTTTGAATATATTCTATTCCTGCCAAATCATTTACAGGATTGCAAAGCTGATAATCAATAGAAGCAGGAATGTCATATGCTTCATACTCTATATTGTATGACTTAAAGAAAATCCCAATTCCATTTTCACTAAGGGTCGAATTATAAGAATGATTAAGCGTTTCAATTCTATTACTTAGAACCATTTCATATATATGTTTTGCTTCTCGAAATCTACTATAGATTAACTTTCTGCCTCTTTCATACATCTCGGAAATTTTTTCTGATTTTAGTTTAGTTATAGCATAGTCAGAATTCGATAAAGACTTTAAGTATAAGCCTATTGTGTAAAAAATAGATTTCATGATACTTTCAGCAGTTTCAACTCTTATAGAACTGCTTTCACCCATATTATATCTTTCACTTTTATAGGCTAAGAGACTAATACATTGTAGTTGAATATTTTCTAAATCAGACTGGTTTATAAGTCCAGAGGTATACGCTTCCTGTAAAAGAGAATTAAAATAGGATTCACCACTTAATTTATTACTATCAATGATGTATCGCTTTTCAATATTGGTCATCCTCATCCTCCTCTTCGCATCCACTGTCCTCTGAATAATCAGGTGCATATCCATATCGTAAATTACGAGCCATTTTAGCAAGCTCTCGCTCTGATAGCAATTCTATTGATCCTTGACATTTACCATCAAAGGAATTTTTCATGAATTTAATAAGTTCATCATCACTTATTAAATCCAGAGTTTCATTTTTATAAAAATAAAAGATTTCAATTAGCTCATGAAGTGTTCCCACATAGTTATTCATAGAAATATAAGGTGAATCACAAAACTCCTTAATTATTTTATTAATTACACCACCACCAAATTCAACACGCCCATATTTTTTTAGTGACAGATTTCTCGTTTCAACTAGTTCAATGGCATCTTGGCGAGATAAGGTCAATCCAAATTTAACAGTAAAATCATTACATTCTTGAATTTCATCAACAGCTTGTTTCTGTATCAAAGATGGAAATGCATTCATAATATCTAATGACAATAAGATTCACCTCCAAAAGAAGAATAAATATAAATATTTTCTAAATCACTCTTGACAATTCGTTTAAAATTTGCTATGATATAATAGGATTATTATATACCTTATTGTACGAGTCATAAATTTTATTGTATCATATAATCCTGTCAAAATCAATATTAAAATCAGCAAATAATATAAAATAAAAAGCCACTATTCATATAATTAGCGGCTTTCTTCATATATAACAAATATTTAATACAGAATTATCAATATATTCATTTACAATTTCTTGATTATTTCACTGTAAAATTTCACTGCACCTTGAATCTCATCTTCAGTAGGATTTTCCTTATTAATTCCTCCTATCAGTTTAAGAGGTCCATATGTGTCATAGCCCTTGCAGCAATATGTTCCAAGAACATTACATTTCTTTTTAGAAAGAATACTCTTTATGCTTTTAGTAAAATCTTTCCCGGGTTTCCCACATGTATACATAAGAAATACATTTTTACCTTCAGGCATTTTTTCTTCAGTTACTTGTTCAATTTTCTTATAGAATTTACTATAAGCAATACCAGATGCAATTCCAATAAGGTCATATTCTTCCAGTGCAATATCATCTTCCCTCACGTTAAGAAGTACAACATCGAATTCTTTTTTAATAGCATCACAAAGCTTTTTTGTATTTCCATGATGCCATGATTCATATAATATGGCTGTTTTCATCTTTACTCTCCTCTACCTTCATATTCTTTATCAATATGCTGCTGGATTTCTCGCATACCTGGATTAAGCATCATTTTCGCTATTAATGTTCAAATGGACTTTAAATTTGTTATGTTCTTTTTCAATCTGAATTCCCAAATGCAGTTTACAATTTCCTCACGGCAATCAGTTCGTCTCCAATCTTATCACCATTTTCTCTGAAGCCATATGATTCATACAAAGCTTTTGCATGGGTATTATCAGGTTCATAAGAAAGATAGCAGTATTCCGCTTTGCCACAAGGCCACGTTCTGATAAAATCAAACGCTAGCTCTATAGCTTTTTTCCCATAGCCTTTTCCCTGATAATCTTTGTCAATCATCAAGCGCCAAATATAATAGTTGTTTTTAGCAATCTCTGGAGGATTCTCCCAGTCATCATCAACCCCGTAGCCTATCATTAAGAATCCAACAGGATTCTCCTCATCATATATTCCAAAGGGGAACGCATTGCCACCAGCGGCTAAAGTAGTATATGCCTCAACAATGCTCTCTGTATTAGTTGCAACAAAATTCTTCTGATCATCATGAACACGAAGTTTCAGTAGTTTCCATACATTTCTGTTGTTTACTTTTTCAAGTCTTACCATATTTCCTTCATCACTCCTCTCTCTTTGTCATTAATACTATCGTCTCCACATGGCTCGAGTCGATGGAATTGATGTCCGTAGGCTATTTTTTTATAGTATCTGTTTGTGGGAACATGTCAATGGGTTTTCGGTGATTTTTAAAAGATCGCCGTTCAAGGGATCGACTAAAATCTTTAACCCCAAAAAATAGTATACAATACTACTAAATTCGATGAACAGCTTGTCCGGAGGCTGATTGAAAAAGTAACCGTCTACGAGGACAAATTTACCATCGAATTTAATTCTGGCTTTTTACCTTATAAATATCAATGGCAGCACCATAGCGAGAAAATCCTTGTATGGACTCGTAATCGTCGCCATATTTTTCTCTTGCGTATTGGTCGGCTACTTTCCAAGCTTTTGTAATCCATTCTTTCGGCGTAGCCTGTAAATCGGAATGTGCACCTGTTTTCATGCGGTGTAAGCGAAATCGGAGTTTTTCTGTAAACACTTCCGAAAATTCTTTTGCCGTTTCTTTCGACGGCTTTTCAAAATATTTTGGTATCATATCCATAAAATGATTATCAAACCATATGCTTTTGTAACCATATTTTGATAGTTCATCGTAATATTTATCCGATATATCGGATAAAACCTGATTGCAGTATGTGTTTTTCTTTGCCTCTTCTTCACTGAGCAGCTGCCCGTATGAACCATAACGGACAAGACATCCGCCCTGCTTTAGGACACGAACTATCTCACGCAAAATCGTTTCGGGATTATCCACTAAATGAAGCATTGCATTTTCCACCACAACATCAACGCTTTTATCCGCAATGTGAAGGTTATAAGCGTTCATGCGTGCAAAAATAAGGTTTTTGAATCTTCCTCTTGCACGCTTTACGGCAGTAGACAGCATAACATTTGAAATGTCGACGGCAATGGTATATATTCCGTTTTTTGCAAGCGGGATGGAAGCAGTTCCGAGTCCTGCTCCAAGATCAAGCACTTTTATATCACGACCGAATTTTTCAGCGATTATATCCCCGCAAGCTTCATATACACCGTAATGTTCAGTATTGTTCGCATCCCAAAACTTCACCGCAGGTTCAAAATCTTCGCCGATATTGTCATAACCTATGTACTTGTTGTCGCCGTCAAGCTTCACCGCAGGGTCATCGCAAAACTGATAAATGGAATCTATTTGCGGAATTGTGTAGCTGCAGATGGGACAAGAAAATTCTTCAAGGACATTTTTGCATTTTGGGCAAGCGAAAAAATTGTTCATTTCAAACCTCCGATTAATGAAAATTTTTAAGCTTAAATTCTTCATATGACAGAGAAGATTTCTCGTATTTCAACATCCAACCTGACCACTCGCGAACGCTGACATCTAACCCGACCACTCACCGAGCACTGACATCTAACCTGACCACTTAACTATCAAATACGGCCTTTATGGACTTGTTCCCGCGAAGCGATATTTTCATGTTTTTCGTCTGGTGGGTTTCATACCCATGTGTGCTGAAAGCGTTGATATATAAGGGTTTTCAGCTCTCTCAATCTTTTACCCTTGACATCAACGTCACGCACTCAACGTGAAATTTTTAGGCTATTTCACACTTTATCGTAAACACAGCAAAAATGCTGTGTTTACGCCGATTTGATATCTATCCTGTCCTCTCGAAAAAGCAATTCTCAATTAGGCTATTTGGAATTTACGACTTAAATTTTCGTATTTTATATCCCTAAGATTGTAAATACTTTTTCATTTTCGAGTGCTTCATTTACCCAAGGTGTAGCTTCAGTAAGAGCTATTATTGCTTCAGTATTCAATTGCGATGCATAATCAAGTATAGCTTTCCATTGGGATTGATTAACTTCTGTTTCTCCATATGGATCGTAGTCAGGAATAACTGCTAAAAATGCTTTGTATATTTCTAACTCTATAAGAGTATCGTCGTGCAATAGTATTGAATCTGACTTCCAGAAAGTTTTACCATCCCATTTTCCTCTGTAAAATTCATGATAACATGTTCCCGCACGATTATTTACAGAACAAAAATATTTCATAAACTCACCTCGTAAAATATAAATAAATCCCTCTTCAAACTCTAACTCTTTGAACTGTATTTTGTGCTTTTTCTCTGGCTCCCATCTTCACCTTTTATAACATTACTTCGGTGCTGTTTTTCAAGCTGCACTGCCTGAAATGTCTCTTTGGGGATTATCGCTGGATTGTTGTCTTCAGACAAATAGGTTGCACTATGCTTTCCATTATCCAGCAGCCGCACATTGCCCATATACTTTTCATTACTGAGCATGACATCAATTGTTCTCTTAGGCCATGTAGCCTTTCCGGTAGGGGACTTGATTCCCAGCCGATCTAATTCTGATACAATACCTATAATGCTCTTGCCTCGAAGATATAAATTGAATATCAGTCTTACGTTTTTCGCTTCGGACTCTTCAATTATAAGACTGCCATCATCCGCATTTGTATACCCATAACACTTTCTATTATACAGCTTTGAAGTACCTTGTGCGGCACGTTGTTTAATACCCCATTTAATATTGTCACTGCGAGATTCATTTTCTGCTTGCGCGATAGATTCGATTATTGAAATCATGAGGTCATTATCTGTATCAGCAGTATCCAGTTGTTCCTGTTCAAATATAACACGAACGCCGAGAAGCCTTAGCTGGTTCAATGCATCTAGAATCTCTACCGTATCTCGGCCAAATCTGCTGATGCTCTTTGTCAGAACAATTTCTATATCATGTGACTTACACTCCTGCAGCATACGAGAAAACTCTTTACGGGAAGAACCTGTCTTGCTTGAAGCAATATCTATATACACATCAACCAATAGCCATTTGGGATTAGCTGCCGTTAATCTTGTTAGTGCGGATACTTGAGCAGTTAGGCTTTTCAGTTGCTCCGTACTGTTTGTGCTTACTCGGCAGTAAATGCCAACTCGCTTTTCGCGCTTTGGAGGGTTAGGGGGTATATATGATATTTTTTTGTTTTTCGTCATAATAGAAGCTCCTTTTTACCGATATTCACCCATAAATAAGTCCTTTGTTAATCATATCGGTAATCGTTTCGCTTTTTTTATCAATATTACCCATGACCATGTTTAAATAGTTAGAAAGATATTCAATATCATCCCTGTCAAATTCTATAGATAGATAATTGTTTGTTAAACCACCGTTCCAGAAGGAAACGACCCATTCCATTGAAATATCCTCTATTTCATGGCCTTCCCGAACATATACATATCTTGGATCGTTTCTTAAGTCTTTCTTGGGGTGCAGTATAAACTTAAAGTCCGGTTCAATACATTCAATCTCTGAAATTTCATTCAGCTCATCATTCAGCAGCTTTTCTAAACTTTCTGTCAATGCTTGAACCTCACACGATAAAAGCACCTCATCATTTTCTATCATATAGTTTAGCCAGTTTCTTGACGCTAATGAAAGACCAATCCTGCACCATTCCGAATCCCAGTTTTCGGTAGTTGAAGGCTGATAACTACGAACCTGTAGCTGAAAAATAATTCCGTCTATATCTAATTTAAGCCACATTGAAATGCACCCCTTTCCATTTGAATAACAATCTCAGTTTTAAATTATTAATACCAAGCCACCATTCCATTCCCGAGGATTTCTCCGGAATTATAGCCCTCTAATATTTTTGAAACTGCATGGTCAGCAAAAAAAGCAATTGTAATTTCTTCTTTTGCAGATGGCCATTCTTCTTCTGTTAATTCTGGGTCTCCCTCTGCTTTCCTCGTGTTGTTGACGGAATTCCTCATTTCATTTAGTTCATCCGGCGAAACAACCCTAGAAAAATCACCTGGTGCCAATTGTGTAGTGGAAATCTCTTCTTTTTGTTTATCGATAATAATTACACCATGTCCACATTCTTCTTTTCCCTCAGGGAAATACCAATAGATAATATATTTATCATTTTCCTCAATAAGACGGAAGGTTACCATATATACCTCCAAATAGCATTTTAATCACGCGATCAGGATAATCATCATATCCCCAATAAATCCATATGTTAATTAGTCTAATTATAACATTCTGCCTTCTTTTTTTGTTACAGTAATTTTGTCAACTCACCACTTGTTTTGCAGTAATATTATCCACTCGCCACCCTTTTTACATCTATACCGTCAACTCAGTAGGCAAATAGTAATAATGTCCACTCAACCCTGTGTTTTTGAGGTTTTAGATATGTTCTTACAACAGATATTTTCAAGCCTTGAAACCAGGTTTAATGTAAGTTCAAAATCACGGAAATCCCTTTATATCAAGCCGATTTTACACCCTATTTATCCACCCTTGACATCAATACGACCGTCTCAACGTGGGTTGTGGCAGAGAGATGATATAAATACGCAGAAATAGGGGGTTTTGCGTATTAGTACCCCCCCTTTATATATTCTTGAAACTAACTTCCCTTAAATTAGTATTAATAACATCCTTATTATAATATATTCTGTAAGTGTTTTTATAGGTCTTCGAAACATATTTTTTTATATTAGCTCTAATTTTGATTAACTCCAGCTCATTACAACAATTTTATTAAAAATCAGATTCCACTCTCCTACAATTATCACTCCGCTGCTTGTCTAGGCATCTAAATCTTTAATTCTCTAGACAATGTTTCGAATAGAAGTGATTCTCGTTCTTTCAGAAATACATCAAAGTTTGCAATGCTTAGGTCAACATCTGGTATGTAATGTTTCCTTTTGTATTCTTTCATTATAGTTGAAGGAATAAAATCCTTAAGCCAAAGATCAAAGTCCATATTATTCTTCTCCATATTTGGTATTCCTTCAAGCAACTGAAGATTTCCAAGATAATTTCTTTTTTCTATAAACTCATCTATCTTGTCATCGGGAACACCTTTCTTTAATAATTTATTTACTGTAAATGTACTCTTTGGAAAGATATGATCAATATGAAAATTATTACGTAAATCTGCCCATGGATATAGTATTGATAGTATAACAAGAGTGTCTCCTTGACCATATTTTGAACTAAGTAAATTGATAATGTCATCATCGGTAAAAATTAATGTCTATTTGTTCCTTTAAAATATTCCACAATTTCTTTAAGTGGAAGCCATTAGAGCTATTTTTTATAATGCTTCGAACTGGTTTTAGCACACCATCTAGCATAAAGCTAAATACACGTTTTAGTAGTGAAAGAGTAAACCATTTTTTTATCTTCTTCCTATCTTCAATATAAGAATTAGAGGTTTCAAAATTATTTGGAAGCCCAATATGTTTCAAGTAGTATGCAATAGGAATAATTAGATTATTTGAGGTTATATTCTCTCTACTAAAGCCAAAACTTGAGACTAATTTTACTGCATCTCTTATGGCTTTTGTAATATTATCCCAATCTTTTTCTATATGAAGCATATTTGTCCTATTTAGTATAGCCTATCCACTCTTTTTCATTTATTGATTATAGTACATTGAAATACAATTATGCAAATACTTTATTA
>ENA-OWPA01000756-OWPA01000756.1-bioreactor-metagenome-genome-assembly--contig:-NODE-756-length-33715-cov-12.856799_pt1 | contig 33715 bp, 34 predicted proteins | sample MGYA00238139_ERZ651803 | MGnify/ENA primary metagenome ERZ651803 (study PRJEB26909, sample SAMN07631231) | bioreactor metagenome | isolation source: Switchgrass digestor | place: USA: Dartmouth... | reverse complement strand
CCTGTTTCAATTCCTTATAGGTAGTCTATAAACCCGTAGAGAGTGCTTAAAATCTAAGTTTTATAAAACGCTACTTCTTACCATTTATTAGGTGAAATTCTGAAACACTTTATTTATGCCCATCTTAAAATTGTCGATCCCCGGGGGTTTTTGCAGTATTGGACATCGACGACAAATTTATTATATCACAAAAATGAATATTATAACTATTTTTTCAACAGGTATCCTGAATATTGTCCATCAATTTTGTATACGTAATCAGTAATCATATAAAAAGATATTTTAAAAGGATGGTCCCTGATGGCCATCCCTTTACTACTTAATTTTTATCTTTCTTTTTCCTGCTCTTTTCCTTCTTTTTCTTGAGCTTTGGGCTTGTCTTTTTATTTGCCCCTATGTGTATGAGAACGCGGGGATCAACCGGTTTCTTGGGTTTAACCGGCTTCGCCTTTTTAAACCCTGTCTCGTCTTCCTCTTCTCCATCTTCATGTTCCGAATCCAGGAGTATGAAGTCAATCTGGCCCGTTTCAGGCGTTGCCTTGACCACCTGAACCCTTACCTTGTCACCAATCCTGTACCTCTTTCTGGTCCTCTCACCGATAAGAGACAGGGTCTGCTGGTCATAGACATAGTAATCATCGTCCATGCTGCTAAGCCTGACAAGTCCCTCAACCGTATTGTCCAGTTCCACAAACATGCCGAAGGCTGTAATGTTGGATACAATTCCGTCGAAGTCCTCACCAAGCCTCTCCTGCATATATTCCGCCTTCTTCATATCCTCGCAGTCACGCTCGGCGTCCTCGGCGGCACGTTCCCTCTCAGAATTGCTTTTTGTAATATCGGGCAGTATGCTCCTGTAGTGCTCAATCCTCTTCTCATCCAGCCTGCCGCTCATCTGTTCCTTCATAATTCGGTGTATGATAAGGTCCGGATAGCGTCTGATGGGGGACGTAAAATGGGAGTAGTATTCGGCGGCAAGTCCGAAATGCCAGTTATGCACATCGCTGTACCGTGCCTTCTGAAGCGACCTCAGCATCAGCGTGCTTATGACACGCTCCTCGGGAGTGCCCTTAATCTGATGAAGGATTTCCTGAAGTGCCTTGGGATGTACGTCCCTGTAGCCCTTAAGATGGTATCCGAAAACTCCGAGGATTTGATTTAAGCTTTCCATCTTCTCGGGGTCGGGGTCTTCGTGAATCCTGTAAACAAACGGTATGCCAAGCCAGTAGAAATGTTCCGAAACCACTTCGTTGCAGGCGAGCATGAATTCCTCAATAATGCTGTTCGCTATTGTGAGCTTGTATTTCTTGATGTCTATGGGCTTTCCTTTTTCATCGACTATTATTTTTGCCTCGCTGAAGTCAAAATCCACGGCACCCCTTCTCATCCTCTTCTCTTTGAGAATAAGGGCAAGCTCCTTCATGCGTTGAAAGTCCTCGACAAAATCCCTGTACCTCTCCTTGAGCTGCGGGTCGTCCTCCTCCAGTATCTTGTAGACGTCGGTATAGGTCATCCTTTCATTGACGCGGATTACGCTTTCAAATATGTCATGGTCCCTGACATTGCCGTTTTTGTCAATCTCCATCATGACGCTGAAGGCCAGTCTGTCTACACCTGCATTAAGGCTGCATATGCCGTTTGACAGTTCCTTAGGCAGCATTGGAACGACCCTGTCGGGAAAATAAACACTGGTACCCCTCAAAAGCGCTTCGCGGTCAAGCGCCGAACCTTCCTTCACATAATGCGAGACGTCGGCTATATGCACACCAAGAAGATAGTTGCCGTTATCCAGAATCTGAATGGATACCGCGTCGTCCAGGTCTTTTGCATCTTCTCCGTCTATGGTGACCATTTTAAGGTCCCTGAGGTCCCGCCTTCCCTTTATATCCTCCTCCTGGACTGTCTGAGGTATGCTCCTGGCTTCCCTGAGCACGTCTTCAGGAAATTCGTAGCGGATTCCATATGCCCGGATGATGGACATTACATCCACACCCGGATCGCCGACATCGCCTAATATCTCTATAATTTTTCCTTCGGCATTGCGGTTGGCCTCAGGCCACTTGGTCAGCTCCACTACCACCTTCTGACCGTTTTGGGCTCCGTTTATTGCGTCCTTGGGAATGAATACATCGCTGAAGAGCCTCGAATGGTCAGGCCTTACAAAACCGAAATGTTCACTCATTTCGAATGTTCCCACAACCGTTTTGTGGACGCGCTGAAGGATTTTCGCTATTTCTCCTTCCTGTGTCCTGGTGGGAGTTGCAGGCTTTGTAATGCGTGCCATTACCCTGTCGCCGTGCATTGCGCCGTTTACACCGTTTGCGGGAATGAAGACATCCTCGCCTTCGTTTTCGGGTATGACAAAACCGTATCCCCTTTCATGCGCCTGGAACCTGCCGACGACGAGGCCCATCCTCTCGGGCACGCCGTACCTTTCCTTCTTTGTCTTTATTATGAGTCCCTCATTCTCCATCTCATCCAGAAGGTTCATGAAAAGCGGTATATCTTCTTTCGGAACATCAAGCACCGTTATAAGTTCGGACAGAAGAAGGGGCTTGTATGCCTTTTCACGCATATATCCAAGTATCCGTTGTTTTCTTTCCTCCATCAGATTCAAGACATCATCTTCCTTTCATCTTTCCCGGGACTAAAAGAGAAGCGGCTTTGTAGCCGCCCTTTATTATCTTGATGACAGATTTGGTTTTTTATTCAGCCTAAAGATTCTCTTTAAGCGCTTTAAGCGAGATTTCCGCAAAATCTTCAACACTCAGGCCCAGCTCACTGCATGAAGCTATGCGTTCCCTGCTTATTTGCGGCTCAAATCCTGCATCGGCAAAGTATTTCATGACCATGCCGCTGTCCACGCTCTCGGGTGATTTTGACCGAGTGAATTCTACACACGCCATGATGAGCCTTGCCATGGGCGACGTGCAATAAAGGGCCTTATCAATTCTCCTTCTTCTTTCCATGTTGTTTGCCGGATTATGGGCTCTTACCGCATAAACGATGGTCTGGTCGAAATCCAGGATTTCCAGGATATCTCCGCCCATCTTTCCGTGCAGTGACATGTCACCGTTGATTCTTTCCAGGTCAATGTCATGGACAAGGCCTGCAATACCCCATAAATCCTCATCTTCATGAAAATGCCTTGCCAGATGCCTCATTATGGCTTCAGCTGCAAGACTGTGAAGGATGGTGTCAGGATTTTCAATCCTCAGCTTTAAGGCTTCAAAAGCCTTTTCACGGTCCACCTGCAACCCCCGCAGCATTCTTCGTTCAAGGTAATTATACCAAAGAGTAAATGAATGGCAACAGCGAAATGCAGAAACATATAAATCTGCTGTTGATTTTAAAAACTTTATATTATAGAATTCTAGCCGTGGCTTTGCCACGGCCAGTTCGCAAAATCCTGGCCGGCGTCGGTTGCATGATTGTGACTTCATTAAATGTACTGATGCCAAACAAAACTACGGAGCTGCCGGCGGCTCGGATAGGACAGCCGGCTGCATGGAGTACCATGCAGGAAAGGATGTACAATGAGAATAAAAACACGAACCATCGTCCAGGCTGCAGTAGTAGCAGCACTCTACACAGCTCTTACCCTTCTTGTTGAACCTTACGCTTACGGTCCCATTCAGTTCAGAATCTCTGAAGCATTAACAGTTCTTCCTGCCATTCTTCCATCTTCAATCCCCGGCCTGGTTATAGGATGTCTTCTGTCAAATTTCCTGGGCGGTTACGGAATGGCGGACATCGTTTTCGGGACCATTGCAACACTGCTTGCAGGTATTTCTACATGGTATCTTAGAAAACATACATTTCTTGTGCCGCTGCCCCCTGTGGTCTTCAACGGCCTTATAGTGGGCACATATATCTACCTTCTCTATGACAAAACCTATTCATGGCCGCTTACCATGCTTTTCATAGCCATCGCGGAAGCTGTTATCTGCTATGGCCTTGGTATTCCGTTATTGACCCTGCTCAAAAAAAACCGGGCTATTCGCGAAGCATTGCACATATCAATTGATTGAGTTCCTTTGTTTCCGGTACCTGTAGCTGGGTATATATAACTTGTTAATCATATGCCCCACAGGTTAAGGAGCTTCGTAATGAGACGTGTTAGCCTTGGACAGATAAGGGATGACGATATATTGGCACGCCCTATTTACGATATGGATGGCCGGAGGCTTCTCAATGCAGGAGTAAAGCTCACTCCTTCCATCGTTCAGAGGCTTTCAGAAAAGGGTGTTACCAGCTTATATATCGAGGACGAGCTGTCGGAAGACGTAGAGATTCATGGTGTCCTTTCCGACGAGACCAGAAACCAGGCCAAACGTACAATCCGCAATGAAATGAACAGGCTGGCTTCGAAGGGTGAGATAGACTACTGGGCCATCAGTGCTGCCGTGGACCGCATCATGGAGGAAATGCTGTCCAACAGACTGGATGTTCTGAACGCAAATGACATCAGAACCCAGGATGAACAGGTTTATGCCCATTCAATAAATGTCTGCGTCATGTCGATTGCCCTGGCCACGAAGCTTTCGCTTCCGCCGTCAAAGACAAAAAGCATTGCAATGGGCGCCATAATGCACGACATAGGCAAGGCACTGCTGCCAAAGGATATCATCAGCAAGAAAGACCTGACTCCTGCCGAGGAGAACGAGCTGAAAAAACATCCCGTTCTGGGATATCAGGTTATAAAGGATATCCAGGAAGTTCCCGCAACCTCAAAAATCGCCGTTCTCATGCATCATGAGCAGATAAACGGCGGCGGGTATCCCATGGGACTGAACGGGGATTACATTCACTATTCGGCAAGAATCGTAAGCATATGCAACGCGTATGACCAGGCCATAAATGATGACCGTTACAGTAATGTATATCATACCACTGATGCGGTGGAATATCTTATTGGAGCATCCGGCCACATATTTGACAAATCCCTGGTTGACATGTTCATCAAGATAGTTCCCATATACCCGGAAGGAACAATAGTGCTGTTGAGCAACGGCATGTTCGCCATCGTGGTAAAAAACAATCCGGTATACATGACACGGCCTGTTGTAAGGCCCTTCTACAACCCAAAAACCGGGATAAAGTACGACAAATCGTACATAATTGACCTGCAGCAGGAACTATCCATCAAGATAATACGCGAAATAAACTTAAACCTTAATGAAATAGGCTGAACAAAGGCCCGGGAATAATTCCCGGGCTGATTTTTCAGAAACGTCTTCCTCCCCCGCCATGTACCCGTCCGCTGCTTCCGGTGTGGGTGGTGCTTCTTCCGCTTCCTCCGGATGCGCCTGAGCTGATTTCACGCCTTGTTACGGAAGTTCTTATGTAGACATCCCTGTTTTCCCTGAGCCGCAGCGAATCAGGCACTAAATATGTATTTGCCGTAACGGTTTTTCTGCCTTTGTTGTGCGATGCCATAACGCCTACGGATATTCCAGCTGCGGCAAACGATATGCCGAGATAAACCGGTATGTACCTGACTGATTTCTTAAATCCGCCCGAAAGATAATATTCCACCTCGTTCAGAAAGGCGTTTGCGGCCTCATAGAAGCGGTTTTCCTTCAGATGTCCTTCCATTTTGTCAAGGATTTTGTCTATCCGTCTGTCACTGAAAATCCTTATAGCCCTTCCGCTCGTGGATATCCAGGCAATTCTGTGTTCCATGTCAATAAGAAGCAGGATGCCGTCATAGCCGCTTCCGTATCCGAAACCGTTATAGTCGAAAAAATCATCAGCATATTCCATTGATGTTTTACCAAGGGTATTGTAAGTGGTAACCACGACAACGTCCATATTCTTTTCATAGGCTATGCGCTGCGCTTTTTCCCTGAGGCTTGATTCCTCCGCATTAGTAAACAGGTTTGCGTCATCATAAACCTTAAGACCGGTATCAAGACCTGCCGAAGGAAAAGCCATGAGCAGGAGTGAAATCATCACTGCGGCGAAAACTGCGAACATTTTTTTCATAGCAGGATCACCCCCATTACGGTGAAAAGCGCAGCAAAAACCGCGGCGGCAATACCGAAGAACCATGCAAACGCCCTGCCAATACTTAATGGAAGTGTTCCTACAACCTTTCCTGTCTGTCCGTTCATGGCAAAAAGGTATTTTTTGTCACCGCGCCTGTAAATCAGCATCCATACAGGAAACAGCGTATAATGTACCTCTTTGTCCTGAATATCTACATTCTTGTATGTAATCCGGACTGTATTATAGCCCCTGACAGTGGACATGAGCTGGGAAACGGTGTCTTCAGAAATGCGTTCCTTTACCCGCGGCCAGACTGCTTCCCTGTCAACGTCGAACTTCTCGGCCAGATATCCCGAAAGGTACGACATCGAAAAATCAACCATTTCGTCATAATCGTAAGGTTCCAGAAGGTCCATCATGTTGTCATCCATCTTGGACGAACCGTCGGCAGGAACGCCTGAGAAGCTCATGTTTCCTTGCCTGTATATCTCGTAGTAACTGGTTTCGGTATACTCATAGCGCCCGCTGCGCCATGTCCTTATCTTCGTTGCATCGGCGCGAAGGGTTCCTGCAGCTGTACAGTCATGAAGCCAGAAGGGAAGGTAAACGCCTCTTATCTTTTCCAACCGTGGTTTTGACTTAAAATCCGACGGAACAAGGGGCTTTCTCCTGCACCACTTGAGGAAAGCCTCCTGGGCGGCTTCTTTGCTGATTTTGAACGGGATAACCTTTGAAGGGCGGTATTCGCCCGAAAGTCTTGACGGGATTATTGTTGGATTATGACAGAATACACAGAATGTTGCGGCTGTCGTTGCATCGGTGACAATCTCCGCACCGCAGTCGGGACATCTGTAAGCCCTTGCGCTGCGGCTGAATTCATCCTCCTCTTCGATGTGCCGCGCTGCCTCTCCTTCCTGCCCCGTCTCTTCCTGCGATTCTTGCTCCCCGGCTTTTCCGGCAAGCTGCCTTTCAAGTGTCTCCACATCATATGAGCCGAGGCAGAACTTACATTCCCATCTCTGTTTATCCGCATCAAAGGTCAGCGGCGCACCGCACTGGGGACATTTGTACACCACCACTGACATGAAAAACACACACCTTTCGGTATAAGTTTTGAAACCATATTCAGGTCATATCCTGTTCGTTGAACGGGTCACCGCACTCAGGACAAAACTTCGGGGGATTTGAAGGCTCTGGAGGCGTCCATCCGCATTTGCTGCATCTGTATGTTTTGGCAGGCAAATCGGGCTTCTTGCTTCCGCACTGGGGACAGAACTTTCCCGTATTTACCGATCCGCATGAGCATTTCCACGTATCTTCGGAGGGCTTTGGCTTTCCGCAGTTCGTACAGAACTTGCCGGTGTTGGAAGTACCGCATGTGCATGTCCAGGTTCCGGACATTGAAGCCTGGGACTGTTTGTTTTGCTGCATCTGCTGCATCTGGAACTGATTGGTCTGGGATGCGGCGTTCATGAAGGCTCCGGCTGTCTGCATTCCCATTCCTATTCCCATGAAACCGGTCATGGCACCGGACGGATTCGAGGCGGCGGCTTCAATGCCCTTCGCAATGGTGGACTGGATATAGCCTTCCCTTACTAACGGGTCTGACAGGATGCCGCCCTGGTTTCTCATGTTTATGAGCTTTTTAGACTCTTCGTCATAGGAAATGCTGTTTATTCCGACAGACTCTATTATCATGCCGCGTTTATCCGTCCATGTTTCATCCAGGACATCTGACATGTATTTGGCAAGCTCCATGGTTTTCGAGGTAACATTTGAAATCCTGATGCCGTCAGCGGACATCTTGTTTATTGCAGTCTGAAGTGCAGTCAGGAATTCTGAGAGATAAAGTTTATGTATGTCTGTAATTTCCACCCTGTCCGCGTTCTTGGGAATGACCTCAGCATAAAACTTGAGAGGGTCAACTATGCGTATAGAGAAATATCCGTGGCAGCGGAGAAAAAGCTCGGCATTGTAAAAGGTGTCAAAATAGTTTACCGGATTTACTGTGCCGAAGGGTATGTTCTTTATCTCCTGGAGGTTTATGAATATCACTTTCTGGGCGTACGGCGTTGTGCCCCCATACTTTATCCTGTTGAATGTCTCCCTCAGGGCATCACCGAACTGCCCGCTGAACATTGACGGCGCCGAGGAATTGTCAACCTGGTAATATCCCGGCTCTGCCGTGTAGTCCACGACTCTTCCGCCGTCAGTAAGCATCATGAACTGGTTCGGGTAGACATGTATTACCGAACCGTTGGATACATAATTCTCAGTTCCCTTAACATTCCTGTTTCTCCTGTCATTCTGCCGTACTCTGACTCCCGTAGTCATCACGGTGGTGTCTCCCATGTCCCCGGCTTCGATGACTTCCAGCCACTGGTCTGCAAGTCCTCCCCTTACCGCCTCAAAGGCAGCTCTGATGATTCCCATATGCCCAACTCCTTATCATTAATTTATCTAGTTATTTGAACATGCATCAAAAAGCCATGAAACTCCAGCCATCATATGGACTGTTTCAGCAATTTACAAATGCTGTTATTATTCTACTTCATGCATATATATAAAGTCAATGCCAGTAATGCTAATGCTCAGGGAACACTAAAAATGCGTATACAATAAGAGGCCCCGTTTATGCGGAGCCTCTTTGCACATCCATAATCATGAATCCTTATGAATTCATTCCTGCCCTCAGGGCCTCCATCTCCTCCGGTATCATATGGTGCTTTCTCTGGGGAAGCACGCTGTACAGGGCTTTTTCAAAGTTCTCCGGCGTTACTATGCCTGTTTCCTTTATAAGCTTTCCCACCAGATAGATGTTTGACAATGTCTTGTTGCCTGCCTCACTTGCCATCATTGTGGCAGGAAGTCCAAAGAATCTTATGTCATTCCTGGTAGGCTTCTGATGAACCATTGAACTGTCGGTAATGAGAACCCCGTCCTTCTTCAGGTAGCTTTCGAACTTTTCAAGGGAGGGGTTGTTCATGACAATCAATGCGGTACAGCTGTTCAGAACCGGCGAAGCGATGGGCTGGTCGGATACCACCACCATGCAGTTTGCCGTTCCGCCGCGCATTTCAGGACCATATGACGGGAAGAAGGAAACCTCTCGTCCATCCAGCATTCCGGCATATGCAATCAGCCTTCCGGCAGACAGAATGCCCTGACCGCCGAAGCCTGCAATTATCACTTCATGAAGAAACATAACTACACCTCCAGATCCTTTCCTACAAACACGCCAAGAGGATAGTACTCAACCATTTCGTTCTTTACGCGTCCAAGCGCTTCTATAGGATCCATGCCCCAGTTTGTAGGACATGTGGAGAGGACTTCAACAAGTGAAAATCCCTTTCCCGCCATCTGGACCTTGAAGGCCTTCTTTATTGCTTCCTTTGCCTGCTTTATATGCTTTATGTCATGGAGGGACACACGCTCAATGTATGCAGGCCCCTGAAGGGTAGCAAGCATCTCGCACACCCTGATTGGATATCCATGGTCCTTCGGATTCCTGCCGTAGGGCGTCGTTGTGGTCACCTGGTTTATCAGGGTGGTGGGCGCCATCTGTCCGGAAGTCATTCCATAGATTGTGTTGTTGATGAAAATTACGGTGATGTTCTCGCCCCTTGCCGCTGCATGTACAATTTCGGCAGTGCCTATTGCGGCCAGGTCACCGTCGCCCTGATATGTAAACACTATGCTGTCAGGCAGGCTCCTCTTCACTCCCGTGGCTACTGCAGGAGCGCGTCCGTGGGCCGCCTGAATCATGTCGCAGTTGAAATAGAAGTAATTGTTGTATGAGCATCCGACTGACGCGATGCCTACGGTTCTTCCCTCTATTCCCAGTTCGTCAATTGCCTCGGCAACGAGCCTGTGGGTAATGCCGTGGGTGCAGCCGGGGCAATAGTGCATGGGTATATCTACTAATGCATGAGGCCTGTCAAAAACAACAGCCATGTGTAACAACTCCTTTCAGACTATGTCCTGTCAACCGGCCATGATTTCCCTTATCTTTGCCATTATGTCGTCCACTCTGGGAATCATGCCGCCCATTCTTCCTGTAAAGTAAACAGGCTTTCTCTCTTTAACGGCAAGCTTGACATCCTCAAGCATCTGCCCCGAGCTCATTTCAACCGTAAGGAATGCCTTGGGCTTATCAACAACTTCCTCAAAGGCCTTAGTCGGGAAAGGCCAAAGTGTTATGGGCCTTAAAACTCCTACCTTTATGCCTTCGTCCCTTGCCACCTGCACAACGTTCTTGGCGATACGCGCAACCGAACCGTAGGCAACGATGATGATGTCGGCATCATCGCACTTGTACAACTCATAGCGCTGCTCCCTCTCGCTTATGGTCTTGTATTTCTTCTGCAGGTTTATGTTCCACTGCTCAAGAACTGCAGGATCCAGGTGTATTGAGGTTATGATGTTATGTTCGCGCTTCATGCCGTGGCCGGTGGTTGCCCAGGGTTTGTCAACCTTTACGATTGGCTCTTCGTCGCGGAACCTGACAACTTCCATCATCTGGCCGAGAATTCCGTCGCCTAGAATCATTGTTACAATACGGTACTGATCCGCCAGATTGAATGCTTCGACCGTAAGTTCATAAAGTTCCTGTACGCTGGCAGGAGCCAGAACAATCATATGATAGTCGCCATGGCCGCCGCCCTTGGTTGCCTGGAAATAGTCGCTCTGTGACGGCTGTATACCGCCGAGTCCCGGGCCTCCACGCATCATGTTAACCACAACTGCAGGCAGCTGCGCTCCCGATGCATATGAAATGCCTTCCTGCTTAAGGCTTATGCCCGGGCTGGAGGATGAGGTCATGACCCGCTTTCCCGCAGCAGCGGCGCCATATACCATGTTTATGGCAGCAACCTCACTCTCGGCCTGGAGGAATACACCTCCCACCTTCGGCATTTTCTTTGCCATATAATGTGCGATCTCCGTCTGGGGTGTAATGGGATACCCGAAATACAGGCGGCATCCCGCTCGGATCGCTGCTTCGGCAATAACCTCATTGCCTTTCATCAAAAGTCTTTCTCCCATATCGGCTGCCTCCTCACTTCTCAACCTTGATCACGCAATCGGGACAAATGATGGCGCAGAAAGCGCAGCCGATACATTTGTCCATTTCCACAACCTCTGCGGGAAAATAGCCTTTTGCGTTGATCCTGTCCCTGTTCTCACGAATTATTTGCTTAGGGCATACATGGATGCAGAGGCCGCAGCCCTTGCACCTGTCTTCCCTGAAAGTTACTCTGGCCATATGTATCTCCCTTGCTTTCCATGGTCTAGAACAATGTTTTTTATATTATAGCACTTAGTATCTGATTGTGGTAATGAACGTAAATTTTTCAGAAAGAATTAACGAAAAAGCCGGCAGTTGGCCGGCAGCTTTTAGGACTTTTAAACATATTTAACCTCATATATATATTTAATGTCTATAAGTCCATAAAATCTTGTCAATACAAACCAGTTCCGCTTCAAAGTATAAGACCTTTTATTCCACGTAATCAGAATATCAAAGCAACTAAGGATAAGTATTGTAAAAATCACGGAACATATTTGCCGATTCCTATGCTCCTGATAAAATAAATATACGATACAAACCAGAGGCTGCAGCAAGATATTAACCCAGATATACATTTTCATTATGCCAGGACAGAAAATCCCTCGAGGGAAGTTCATCAGCCTTATTGGGCATTACCATAAGCTTATGCCCATGAAATTGATAATATATCCTCCCGTTTCCAAAATCCTCTTTGATTCTTCTGCTGACTTCCACCCTGAAATCAGGTGTTATCGTTAAATAGCCTTCATCAAAAAGCTTATGTATGTCAGAGCGAAGTAATACCCCATTTTGTACAAGGTGAGGCCCGCCTTTGGAATAGGATTTTATATGAGCTGCTTCCAAAACCGGCAGCGTTTTTTCTCCGCTTATTGCACAACGCCTATGGTAAGCGTCCGTGACCAGTACCCGGAAAGCACCCTGACCAATCCGATGTTTTATCAAAGTATGATAGTAACGTTCTTCTTCGCTTATCGCAAAACCAGTCCTGACCGTTCTTTCCAGCCGGGTTCTCTCTTCCAATCTTTCACATACTTCTCGGAAAAGTCGCTTGCCTTCCCCTTCCTCAGTATCCATGACTTTACCCACCACTGTATTTGAAGGCCAGTTTTCCGGCGGATTTATCCACTCTTCTTTCTCAAAAAAGAAAGGTTCTGTCAGAATAATACACCCTACATATGGGCTCGTAATGTCTATCCTGTTTTTATCCCTATATCTTCGCAGTCTTTCTTCAAATTCCTCAAAACTTGAAGCTCCGTTTTTTCTCCCAAACGCTTCCCAGGCCAATGAAATAGGCAAAAGAGAATATTTAACAAAAAAGCCTCCGCCAACAATTGAGTAATATGGTTTCTTTAGCTTGAACAAAAATAAGTCATTAGGTTTCAAAGCCTTAAATGCTATGGTTCCCGGACGCCAAAAGTTTACTTCATCAAAGTTTTCTGATTTCAGATTGCAATACCAGTCATAATCGGTTAATCCGACAAATATATTGCCCATGAATTGATCACCTCGGATGCAATGCCTCACGTAGGCCAATTCAACAGGTCAATTATCAATATCAGAGGAGGTACACAAGTTTGAAGTTTATCAAAAAGCTCTATAGACACCAACTATTTGGCATATATCACCAATGTTTTAAAATTCTACCATATATCCAGTTTTAAATCCGACCCGAATTCCTTAATATCATATTGGCATTTAGGCAACCGGAAATTGAAAAATTTAAAATACAAGCAAAATAATGCATGAAAAATTAGCTAATTTACTTCAAACCAATTTATATCAAAGAAAACTTGCGCACAAGTATTGCATAGTATCATGTCTTTTCATATGGAGCTGTTTCTTCAGCCGCTTTCAGATCCCATTCGGCTTCACAGGCAAAGTTCTTTGGCTTGGCTTTAATTCTGTTTTTAAGGTATTCGGCCAGAGCTTTGTCTGTACAGAAAACCCTGCACCCTTTCATCCCGCGAGTTAAAAGTGTTCGGTAAGTATTTCTGATAATCATGTCGGCACGTTTCGCAGCAAGCTCGGGATCCTTTGCAGCCAGCTTTTTCAGACCTTTCAGCGACTGATCGGTGGATGCACGCTTGCTTGGATCAGTACGGACCCTCGTGCCGTCAAAATACATGTCGGGACCAATTATTACGCCGATATACTCAAATTCCAGTCCTTGAGAAGTATGAATACATCCGGCTTCGTAAACCGAGTCCGGGTCTATTGCCCAAATACCTTCATTCAGATTCCAGCTCATTTCAAAATTATATTCCGGTATTACAATATCGTGATAGTTTCTGTCGTTGCGTGTATCCGTAGGCCAGTCCCAGCAGTAACCCGCAACTATGCGTGCCTTGTTATTATTGTTATGCCTTATCACCCAGTCAAGCAGTTCATGGGGAGAATCAACCACGTCAAAGTCATAATCAAATTCAAAATATCTGTTTGCTGTCTCCCTGATCTGCAATACATCTTCAAGCCAGGCCACATAGCCATCTGCCCCGTTACATCTGAACTGTGATTCCAGTTTAGCTTCCAAGATAACGGCTCCCAAACGCTTTGCCTGCTTTCTTATTTCCTCACTTCGCCCTATATCTTTCAGGCTGATCATCTGATAATCGTCCACAAAGAATACAGAGCATCTGCTGGCCCTGATAATTTCCATGACCTGATTTTCGCCCTGATTGCCATAAAATCCTGATTTTTCATTCAGACGGTGCGCTTCATCGACAATTGCAACATCTATCGAATTTTCCGGAGCATCAAAGTAGCTGCCGGAGTTCTTGAAAAGATTATCAACCGGGTTCATCAGGCGGCTGCCTTTAAGTTCTGTAAGGTATACTTTACGTGGAGTAGAGTTTTTCGTTATATAATGTGCCACCATGTTTCTGTTTGTCAGTTCCACGAGCAGATTGATGGCCACAACGCTTTTACCCGTTCCCGGACCGCCCTGTACGATCATTACACGCTTCTTATGGTCATAACGTGTCTTTTCAGCCATTGCAATTGCTTTTTCATAAACAACCTTCTGGTCGTCTATCATGACAAACTCTTTGTTTCCCTGCAGCATGGACACCAAGCTGTCCTGCAATGACTTTGAAGGACGTATTCGGCCGTTTTCAATATAATATAGAATTTTACGCTGATCACCTTTTCTGATGAATTTGCCGATAAAATTGCAGAGCTTAATGCCGTCATGGCGATCAAACATCGGACTTTCTCTTAACAAGTCTTCAAAGTTGCCGGCATGCAGCGGATCGTCTGAATTCCTTGAATCATAGTTATGCAGGTACGCACAGGGATGCAGTACTATACTGCCGTCCTGTATGGATGTATTGAAATCACTCAACAATGCGGCGTAAGACCATGCCTGGTAACTGGGATGCGGACAATTTCTCATGTAACCGTTAAGATATACCTTTACCAGATTGGGAGATTCATTTGACGGCTCAACATTACTCCATTGTTTTAGTTCAATGATGACAACGTTTGGGTTGTTACGGTCATCATAACCGCTGATAAGAAAGTCAATACGTTTTGAGGTGGTAGGAATCATGTACTCGATAGCCACACCGGCATCGTCCGGTACATTTGAACTGGACAGGATCGTGTGCATGAATTGCAGTGAATTTCTCCAAGACACCCGTTCATTGTAACTTGAAGCCTTATAGCTTAAAGTTATCTGTCGTTCGAGCGTATCTGTAAGTGTACCGTTTAAGACATCCTTTTTAAATCCGGCGACATCTGAGCTGTATATAATCATGCAGAATCAAACTCCGTGTACTTTTTGCTGTTGCCTTTCGCTTTTGTAACAGGATATTTCTTCTCATTAATCACGAGCTTTTCTGATATTATCTCTTCAATATCAAAATTATACTTCATTGCAAGCTGAATGCAATATATCATTACATCAGCAAGTTCTTCCCTGACTTTTTCCGGATCACCTTCGGAACCCCATTGAAATATTTCAAGAAGTTCCGCTGCCTCTATCGCTATTGATTTGGCCAGGTTTTCAGGAGAATGAAACTTATCCCAGTCCCTTTCCTTATTAAATTGATCAAGTCGCTTGATTATATCCTGATTCATTAGTATCTTGGCTCCTAATTTCATTACATAATTCAGTCAGTTAGCTTTCTTTCCCTTTTATCATTATTATCATTAAACAGAAGTTTTTCTTCAACAACATTTAAAATCTTTAGTCAATAATGTTTACCTTCAAATCCTTCACCTATCAATTTACGGTGAAGAAATTCCTTGCAATTAACACGAGTAGGATAATAGTTATTAATATAACCATTCTTTTATAGCAGCTATAATTTGAACTTTGTGATGCGCAATTTATACAATTCCCGTTAGGAAAACAAAGTTAATAACAATATGTTTTTGATATATATTCAGTTCCTTGAACAAAATGAGCAAAACATAATAAAAACAACAACGTTATGTATGACATAAAAATGAGCCGCCTCGGATATCCGAGACGGCCCATTCCCCCCCAAAAACTTGTTATTTTTCGCAGCAGACTTTTTTGAATGCGGCGATGGTTTCCTTCATCCTGGGAATATCATTCTGAAGTTTAAGGATGGTGCTTCCGACAAAAACGCCGTCAGCCCCGGCGTCCCTGGCCATCTTTATGTCTTCCGGCGAATGAATGCCGACGCCGCAGTATATCTCTCTTGTTATGCCGAGGCTTCTCAGTCGGGCAATGCAATCCTTCAGCGTAGGAAACTCCGGATTTATGTTGCCGGTTGTCGGCTTTGCCTGCATGTATACAAAGCCGTTGGAAGAGAGGGCTGCTTCCACCTCTTCCTCTGGCATGTGGAACTGCACATAGCATGACATCCTTATTCCGCCGTTTATAAGCTTTTCCCTCACTTCCGCGTTGTTGCTTCCGACATATATCATGTCGTTCAGGCCGTTTTCCCTGCAGAATGAGATAAAACGGTCCACGCCTATCTCCAGAAGGGTGTTTTCATAAACCATCAGGATAAACTTCGTATGCGGGTTCTCATTCTTTATCCTGACTATTCCGTCCATGTACTTCTGATAGTCATCGCAGTTTTCAAGGGCAGTCTTCATGCGGTTGGCAATGTATTCTCCCTCCAGGTACGGATCTCTGGATGGAAAATCCACCTCTATGATGTCACAGCCGGCATCCACATAGTTCCTGGCCATTTCAGCCGTTTTTTCGATACTCGGATAACCATTTGACAGATAGCAAATAAGTTTCATTTCATTGTCCCCTTAGCAGCAATAATTATTTTGTCCCGTTGTATGCCTTGATGAAAAGCTCCTTAAGCTGCTCCGTGGTCGGGATTATCGGGTTTGTCTTGGTGCAGCCGTCCCTGAGCGCCATGTCCGCCATTACGTCAAGTTTTGCGTAGTATGCGTCCCTGTCAGGAATGAGTTCCTTCAGGGCTTCGGGGATACCTACGCTGGAATTGAGCTTTTCAACGACATCAATCAGGTTGTCGGCTCCTACAACTTTTGCAGCATCATCGTATGTATTTTTCGCCTTTTCATCCTGGCTGTTGAATTTCATGACATAGGGAAGCAGAACTGCATCGGCAAGTCCATGGGATATTCCGAACACGCTTCCGAGCGTATGGGCCATTGAATGGACGATTCCCAGAGAAACGTTGGTGAAGGCAAGTCCTGCTATCATTGAAGCGTTTATCATCTTTTCCCTGTACTCAATGTTTGAACCTTCCCTGTATGCCTTGGGGAGATACTCAACTATATCCTTTATGGCCGCTCTTACCAGGATGTCGCTCACATAGTTGGCTCTCCTTGAAACGAGGGCTTCAACAGCATGGGTCATTGCATCCATGCCCGTCTCCGCCGTGATTCCGGGAGGCATGGTGAGAGTCACTTCAGGGTCGCAGATTGCTATGTCAGGCACCAGTTCCATGTTTCCGTATCCAATCTTCGTATGTGTCTCGTCATCGGTAATGACGAACGAACGGCTCACCTCGCTGGCGGTACCGCTTGTTGAAGGTATGCATACGAGGATTGCCTTCTGCCTCATCTTCGGCAAAGTATTGGGCGGAAGTATGTCCTGGATGCTCTTAAGTTCAGGATGTTCATAGAACACCCACATGGCCTTGGCTGCGTCCATTGCCGAGCCCCCGCCCAGTCCGATTATTATGTCCGGATTGAATTCAAGCATTGCCTCAGCACCCTTTTTCACAGTGCTGAAAGAAGGGTCGGGCTCAACGCCTGAAAATATTCTGCTTTCAATTCCCGCTTCCGCCAGATAGTCAACGACCTTTTGCAGTATGCCGCTTTTCTTCATGCTTGAACCGCCTGTTACAACGACGGCCCTCTTGCCTTTCAGCGTCTTTATATGCTCAAGGCATCCCTGCCCGAACATTATCTGTTCTCCGCCAAGTTTCATAGGTCTCATCATAATCAATCCTACCTCCTGTCCTGCTGTTTCCTATGCTGCATCTCATGCTGCATTCCTTATCCCCTGAGTGCCGTTACAAGTTCACTGCAAAGCTCATAGGACACGGGATTGTCAATTTTCCCGCCTTCCTTGAGGCTGCTTCCCACAATCGCGCCGTCGGCGATGGCAAGCTGCTCCCTGACGTTGGAAGTCTTTACTCCGCTTCCTGCTATTACGGGAAGCCTTGTAACGGCCTTTACGCGCTTTATGATTTCAATCGGCGTTTCTGCTCCGATATGGGTGCCGGTAACAATGATGGCATCGGCCCCGCAGTCTGTGGCTGCCTTTGCCGAATCCTCAACGCTTACATGCGGCAGCACCATATGGGTATGCTTCACGTGTATGTCGGCAAGAATCTTTACATTCTCGGCGCCAAGGTTCTTCCTGTACAGCATTGCCTCTCGTGCAACGGGTTTGATGATTCCGCCGTAGAATTCTACAGTATCCACAAATACCGGTATCCTCACAAAGGCTCCGCCGATTGCTTTGGCTATCGAAATTGCAGCTTCGTAATCGTTCATGGCTGCATCTATGCCTATGGGAATGTTCACCTGTTCTGCAACAAGGGCGCTTACAGCAGCCAGAGCGCTGACCTGGGCGGTGTCGAGCTTGATTCCGAACGGAGTGTCGCCCATGTTCTCAACGATTATGGCATCCATCCCTGCCTTCTCCAGTGTCTTTGCATCATGGATGGCCTGCTCGATGATTTTTTTCATGTCTCCCCTGAATCCCATTGTGCCGGGAAGAGGCAGGCAATGCACCATACCGATTAAAAAAGGTTTTCCTGAATTCAGAAATGACGTTTTATCCATACAACTCACCCTACCTTCTGTTGTCATAAATTGCCAGGCCGTCCAGGACTATTTTGCAAAGGTCCTCTTCGGCTTTTGTCCTGTCTTCTCCCTTAAGAAAGTCCTTAAGGTTTTCAAGTACGGTTGTCATTGTCACAATGCAGCCCTTTATACCCATGAGATTTGCAAGAACAAGTATCAGGCTTGATTCCATGTCAACCCCGCAGATATTGTACTTTTTAAGCCCGGCAAATGTATCATCAATCCCTGTGCCCATTCGGGCTGAAAGCCTTGATTCCTTCATCTGGCTGTAAAAGCCGTCCATGCTGCAGATGATTCCGTTGACGCATTCCCTGCCGTTTTCAGCGGCACTTTCGTTCATGCAGCCAAGTAGCTCAGTGTCCGCCACGGCAGGATAGGATACCGGGACATAGGTTTTGCTGGTTGATTCCTCCCGCATGGCCCCCGAAGGAATTATAAGTTTTCCGAGCATGTCGTCCTTCAGGCCCATGATGGTTCCCATGCGCACCACCACTTCCATGCCGCACTCATAAAGCTCTTCCATTGCTATTGCGGCGGATGGTGCACCGATGCCTGTGGAGCTTACGGTAACAGGAATACCTTTGTATGTACCCGTGTATGTATTGAACTCCCTGTTAAAGGCAATATGTGTGGGGTTTTCAAGAAATCCCGCCAGTATGTCTGCACGGCCGGGGTCACCTGATAAAATAACGTACTTTGCTATTTTCCCCGGTTCGGCCTTAAGATATTGCGTTTTCAATTCATTCCACTCCCTCGTTGACAAACTGATGATAACGGGCCAAAAATGCATATTCATCGGGCGCGTTGGTAAGGCAGCCGACCTTTTCTATGACAAACGAGGAAAGGACGCTTCCCATGCTGCAGCACTCCCTGATTTTCCTTCCGTGTATGTATCCGTAGATGAAACCTGCCATGTAGGCATCTCCTGATCCTGTTGTGTCGACCACCTTTCCGAATTCGGCTGCCCTGACCGAACCGGTTTCAAACGTGTCTCCCGTTTTCTCGTAAAAAAGGCTTCCCTTTTTGCCAAGGGTGGTCACTATGACCCTGGCCTTTCCTATTCCGAAGATATCCGTGATAGTCTGAAGGCCGAAAAGCTTCTCTATTTCCATCCGTTCAATTTCATTTGTGAAAATTATGCTGCTTTCAAGCAGCACTTCCCTGAAAAAGTCGCGCGGGAATGCCTCAAAATCACACTTCATTCCGAAAACCAGCGGCACATTGTGCTTCTTGCATTTTTCGAAAAATTCCACGTTGTCCCTGTATGAACCTACTGTCAGAACCCCAAGCCGGGCGTTTTCAAAGAACTCGTCCCTCATCGGACGGGCATACTTCTGGTCCATTGCGCCCGGATAGAATATGGTGACGTGATTGTTCTCTTTATCTGCTATAAGATAGCAGTTGCTGGTTGTGTCCTCTTCGACTATCTCCACGGCATCCAGGCATACGCCGCCATCCCTGAGAAAATCATAAAACCCGTTTTCCCTGTAATCTCCGCCGAGCCTTATAATTGGGAGGGACTTAAGGCCGAGTCTTGCCAGAAGATAGGCAATGTTTACGGAACATCCACCGTAGTTGACTTTTGCATTGTCCTTGTTCTCTATAAGCGATGTGTATCCTGTCTTAAGCGGGGTTCTGACCTTTATGATGCGGTCCATGCTGACATATCCGCTGGTAAGGACATCATATTTCATTTGTCATATCTCTCCTTTTTCGAGGCGGTCAAACAGTTCCTCCGATGTCAGCACCGTGCCGAAGTACTTTCTAATGTCTTCCAGATGCACGCGGTTTACCGTCTCGTCATTGGTTGCAACGCAGTCCGACACGACATAGACGTTGTAATTGAGGTAATAGGCATCCGTCACTGTTGCCCTTATGCAGCAGTTGGTCTTGGTGCCCGTTATTATCACATTCTCAATGCCGTTTTCCCTGAGCACCAGATCCAGGTCGGTGCCGAAGAAACCGCTGTATCTTCTTTTCTTGATGACATAATCCTTTACGGGGTCAACTTCCAGCATCGGGTCTATTTCATCCCCGCCCGTTCCCTCAATGCAGTTCGGACGCATGGTGACAAGGTTCTTGTCAAATTTGTCCTTCCTGTAGCTGTGGCGCAGGAAAATTATCAGCAAACCATGCTTCCTGCACTCCTCCAGTACCCTTTTTATCCTTGGAAGAATCTCACGGTTCTGCGGATAAAAAACCTTTCCCTCCGGGTCGGTAAAATCCTTTACCATGTCGATGACAAGCAAGGCTGTCTTAGCCATTTGTGAACCCCCTTACGCGACGGTGCGAAGTTTCCACGGCCGACACCACTGAAAGGACCACAACAATCATGATGTAAGGAACCATTTCAAACAGCCCCGATACAGGTCCTGCAAACAGCCCGAGGTTGATTGCAAGGGATCTTGCAAGCCCGAAGATTATGGCGTAAAGCGTTGATTTAAGCGGCATGGCATTTCCGCAGTATATTGCGGCAATCGCTATGAAGCCTCTGCCGGCAGTCATGTTGTTTGTAAAAAGCGCCATTCTTTCGGTTGCAAGGTTCGCGCCGGCCAGCGCGCAGAGCAGGGCACCAATCAGAATTGCGACGTATTTTATCAGCGTGGTGTTGATTCCCACCGACTTTGCAGCCTCTTCATTCTCACCCACAACCCGGACATAAACGCCGAACCTGGTCTTGAACATTACTATGTTCACCACAATGATCAGTATCAGGGTTATGTATGAGATGGGCGTATGCCCGCTCAGAAGCGGCCCGATTACCGGGATATCCTCGATTACCGGTATGTTTATTTTAAGTTCTGAAACATTTACTATGTTGCTTACATTAATGTTTGCAAGCTGCATGTACTTGAGCATGAAGGCACTGAATGCCTGGGCAAAAAGATTTATGCCAAGGCCTGTAATTATCACGTTGCTCTTCATTGTAACCCCGAAGAATGCAAATACAAATCCCAGAGCCAGCGTCACCAATACGCCCAGCAAAACGCTCAGCCAGAGGTTTCCCGTAATGTACACAAAGAGAGTTGTTGAATAGGCGCCCATCAGCATCATGCCTTCGAGTCCTATGTTAAGCACGTTTGCCTTGTGGGCGAAAAGTCCTCCGAGTACTGCCAGAATCAGAGGGACGCTGTGATATACGGTATCATAAAGTATGCTGCTTAAAAGATTCATTGCAAATCCCCCTTAACTTCACCGGCAACTGCCTGGCTGCGACTGCGAGACTTTATAAAACCTCTTATCCTTTCAGACAGTCTGAATCTCCCGTTCAGGAATTTTACCGAAAGGAAAAGGATGAGAATGCTCTGGATGACGCTGACAATCTCCTTTGGCACGTTCGTGAAAAGGCCGATGTATTCGCTTCCCGTTTTCAGTGCTGCGTAGAAGATTGCTGCAATGATTATGCCGACAGGATCGTGACCTCCGAGCAGTGAAATGAGCATGCCGTCCCATCCAAGTCCCGGTGACCCGGAAAAGTCCAGGGTAAAACGGTATTTTTCGCTCATCAGGAAACCTGCACCTGCAAGGCCGCTTATCGCGCCGCTTATTACCATGAGGATTATGATTTTTTTCTGAACCCTCATTCCGGCGGCCTCCGAAAACTCCGGATTGAGGCCTATGGCCGTGATTTCGTATCCGAGCTTTGATTTCTTGAACACAACCCACATAACGGCAAACACGGCAACGGCCACGAAGAAGAACGGTGTAATGTCAGTACCGAATATCTTGTGGAACATGGCGCTGTCAAGTATGGCATAGGTTGAAACATAACCTGATGCAGGGTCCTTGAAAACACCGGTGGCCAGATATTTTGTGATTTCCACTACAACATAGTTGAGCATCAGAGTGACAACCATTTCGTCAACCCTGAAATATGCCTTCAGCAACGCGGGAGGAAGAGCAAACAGAATGCCCGTCACCACGCCGGTCAAAAGGCACAGGACAACGTGAAGCACGTGGGGCACTCCCTGCAGGCTGAAACCTACCACAGTGGCAAAGAAGGCACCCAGAACGGCCGCTCCCTCAACCCCCATATTGAAAATATTGGCTTTGAACGTCACCGCGATTGCAAGCCCTGTCAGAATAAGGGGAGAGGCGAAATGAAGTGTCTTCATCAGGCCGTTGAAGTCAAACAATGATTTTTTTATCATTACGGAATATGTTGTGAGGGGATCTTCTCCGATAGCGACGATAATGATGGCGCCTATCAGGAATGTCATGATTACCGGAGCAAGAACGCCCAATACCGCATTCAAAAATTTTCTGCCTCTATTCATACTCTTTCCTCTTTCGACTGGTTTTGACCGTCGGGTGAAATGCCGGCCATCAAAAGTCCGATATTGCAGCTGTCGGCGTTCTTTGCGTCGACCTCGCCCACTATTCTGCCTTTATACATGACTATAATCCTGTCACTGAGATTCATTATTTCGCTCAGTTCGCTGGAAACCAGGAGAATGGCCTTGTTCTGCCTTCTCATCTCAAGAATCTTGTTATGTATGAACATGATTGAACCTATGTCCACGCCGCGCGTGGGCTGGCAGGCTATTAGCACCTTGGGATCGGATTCAAACTCTCTTGCGATTATCACTTTCTGGGCATTGCCCCCTGAAAGCTGCGAGACCTTTCCTGCAGGGTCGGCCACTCTTATGTCGTATTTCTTTATAAGGCTGTCCCTGTGCCTGTTAATGCTCTTTTTCTGCATCAGGCCACGCCTGCAGAATCTTCTGTCCGAATGATATCCGCTGATTAAGTTGTCAGAAAGCGACATCTCCCTGCAGAGTCCCTGCGCATACCGGTCTTCCGGTATCACGGCAATTCCTTCGGCGCGAAGCTCATCGGGCCATTTGTTGGTTATATCCCTGTCGTAAAGGGTGACGGTGCCTTCTGTGGCTTCCATAAGCCCTGAAAGAACCTTCACAAGCTCACTCTGGCCGTTGCCTTCAACGCCTGCAACGCCAAGTATCTCTCCTTCGCGGATTTCGAAGCTTATGTCGTCCAGGCACTTCTTCCCGTGACTGTTTTCGGTACAGATGTTCTGAACGCGGTATGCCACAGGCTTTCCTGAAAGGTCCTTTTCTTCACGTTTGACTTCAAGATCCACATCCCGTCCGACCATCATGCAGGCAATCTCGGCAGGATCTGTTTCAGCCGTTGCCTTGGTGCCCACAATCTTTCCGCGCCTCATCACTATGACCTTGTCGCTTACTTCCATGACTTCGCGGAGCTTGTGGGTTATAAGTATGATGGTCTTTCCCTGTTTTTTCAGCTCTTTCAGGTTCTGCAGCAGCTCATCCACTTCCTGCGGTACAAGAACGGCGGTGGGCTCGTCGAAGATGAGTATGTCGACATTTCGGTAAAGCATCTTCAAAATCTCGACGCGCTGCCTTGCGCCAACCGACAGATGTCCGACTATGTCATCGGCGTTGAGCTCGAACCTGTATGTGTCAATTAGTTTCTGGACTGCCTCTTTCTCTTTCTTCACATCAATTATCGGGCTTTTGATTCTTAATTTTCCCGATACTTTAATCTCCCTGTTCATCTCAATGCCAAGCATGATGTTTTCAAAGACAGTCAGGCTCGGCACCAGTTTGAAATGCTGATGTACCATGCCCAGACCGCAGTTTATTGCATCAAGCGGCGAATTGAAATTTACCTTTTTGTCCCACACGTACAATTCACCGCTCGTAGGGCGATGAAGTCCATAGAACGTGTTCATGAGTGTTGTCTTACCGGCACCGTTCTCGCCCACTATAGCGGTAATCTCGCCCTTTTCGATGGTGATGCTTATATTGTCGTTGGCTGTAAAATCCCCGTATTTTTTTGTAAGATTAACCGTTCTTATTGCCACCATATTTCTCTCGCCTTTTTATTCATTTGGACAGGGACAAAGCTGAACCGCCCTGTCCCTGACCAATTGGAATTTCAGAAAATATCAGTCATTAGGCATGTCGAGGTTTGTCAGCCTGGTCTTGTCAAAGGATTCTCCTGCCTGGGCGTTTGTAACCTTGATTTCGCCGCTGCCAATCTTCTTGCTTATGTCATCGAGTTCGGCAAGGATCTCGTTCCACTTCTCCTGTGATTTGATCTTGGAGCTGATGACGCTCAGGTCGGTAATGCCTGTGGCCCCGGATGCGAGGTCATAGCTGAGGACCTTGCCCTGAAGTTCACCGATGGTGTTGTTCTTGTAAGCCTCGATAATCTTGTATACAGGAACCTCGGTGTTCTTGAGAACGCTGGTGAGGACATATCCGGGCTGGTTGTTGTCCTTGTTGGCGTCAACCTCGATGGAAAGCTTCTTTACTTCCTTTGCCTTGGCGTCAACACCGTCGCCGACCGACCCTGCCACGGCGTAAACTATATTGGCACCGTCAGCATAATATGTGGCTGCCTTGGTGGCACCTGCTGCAGAATCGGTAAATCCGGCGTTGTAGTCGCTGTAGTAGGTGTATTTCACACCGAGTTTCTGAGCCTCGTAGTTGATTCCTTCAGCAAAGCCGTAGCTGAAAACGGTTATGCCGTTGGATTTGGTTCCGCCGATAAATCCTATCTTGCGTCCCTGGTCGCCCGGTGTGAAGTTGTAATCAGCACTGTCAAAGAGCTCACTTGCATTTTCATTGACCAGCACGGACAGAGCGCCTGCAAGGAATGAAGCCTCATGCACGTCAAACATGACCGAAATGACGTTCTTGTGCTTGACGCTTCCGTCCTCGTTCACGTTGGGATTGTCGTTGAAAACAACGAAGGTTGTATCGGGATACTTCTCAGCAATCGGCTTGCTGCCGCCCACTCCGTTAATCAGAGCGTCAAAGTTGTACTCAAGTGAGAATATAAGCTTGTATCCGGCACCGGCAAGCTGTTCAAGGCTTCCGGGAATATCCGTTGACTCAACCACCTTGTAGTTGATGCCAAAGTCATTCTTTGCCTTCTCAAGCCCCTTGATTGCTGACTGGTTGTAACCGTTGTCATTGGCACCTGCAGCAGATGTGATAAGTGCAACACCAAGATCATTTCCGTTGCCCTTTGGTCCGTTATTGCCTGTGTTGCCGGTGTTACCCGTGTTTTTCCCGCATCCCGTAAGCAGTGCGGCTGAAAGCAGCGAAATCGCAAATACTATTGCCAGAATTCGCATCAGTTTTGATTTTTTCATGTCTTTACCCACCCCTTAAACTGAAGTTCTGTTTTTATTTCAATTCACCACAGGTTTTTGCGGCGAATTGATTTTTTTCTGAAAATTTACCTTACCTGGTTTATGACGAACTTGAACTTGTCAGTACGGTAATAGCTTTTGAATGTTTCTATCGGAACACTGCGCCCGTTAACCTTTCCCATCGTCACCGCCCTGAAAAGCAAAAGCGGTTCTCCGGGCTGAATGTTGAGAAGATCAGCCACGTCGTCCAGTGCAAGCACGGCTTCAATGGTCCTGGTGGCGTTGGTGATTTCAACATTGTAGTCATTCTCCAGAACCGAATAGACCGATTCCTTTCCGAAATCATATTTTTCAATGCCGGGGAAAAGCTTTATGGGAAGGTATGTAGTGGTGTAGTTCAGCGGTTCCTCGTCCGCGTAGTAGACACGCTTGAGCATCAGTACCTTGTCGCCTTCCATAAGCTGAAGCTTCCTTATCCTCACCTTATCGGCAGGAATCACCTGCGCTTCTATGAGCCTCTTGGACGGCGTCATTCCCATTCTTTTGATGTCTTCGGTACAGCTCATCAGGGATATGAGATCCTGGTTGTGTTCATCGTTCTTGACAAATGTGCCCTTCCCCTGTATGCGGTACAGATATCCCTCGTTGACAAGGTCATCTATGGCCTTTCTTGCGGTAATCCTGCTTACGTCAAACATGTTCATGATTTCCCGCTCGCTGGGTATCTGACCGTCAGGGCCGATTTCTTCGGAGTTTATCATCTCGATGATCTTCTGCTTGATGATATAGTATTTCGGCGCCATTTCGTACATTGTCACTGCCTCCTGACGTATTCTCCGACAGGGTAAATTCATGTCGCAAGTAAAATTAGTATGATAATATATTATCATATTATTATGTTGTCATGACCAGTTCATTATAAAGCTAAATATTATCATTTGTCAATAGATACATAAGGAAATTAAACAGATTAAATAAAACTGTTCAAAATCACAAAATCAGCATGGAAAATTGTGCATAATTCACAAATCAGAAGGGTACCTTCATGCTTTTCCTTAATGTGAGAACTGGCACTCCAAGGTCTTCGGCCTCATGCTCCAGGCCTTCCATGACGCTTACGGCCGCTATGGGAATTCCGGTTTTTTCAGAGACCTGCCGTGAGAGCTGGAAACCGTATCTGACATCCTCAATGGTGGTCTGGTCCATATAATGCGTGTTGCTTATCAGCTTTGTTACTTTAAGACGCGATGCCTCCTGTATTTCATCCATGTATTTCATCACGTCTTCCACGGTACCGGCGAGAGGCCTTGCCCGGTTTATGACGAAGAACATGTCGTATCCGTCATCCTCTATATACTTGCGGTACCTGCCCAGAACCCTTGCTCCGTCCTCATCCCCTCCGACATCAAGGACGACGCTGACTCCCCGGTTTCTGATTGCCGCTTCTATCTCGGGAACCAGGGCGGGAATATCAACGTTGGTGTTGGCAAAGACAGGTGCAAGCACCGTAACGTCGTGGGATTCCAGCATCTTTTTCGCATCCAGGCTTCTGAAGAATGGGTTCACGATGTCCATGTCGGCAAGGACGACCTTTTCCTTCTCCTTTTTTATTGCAAGTGCCGCGTTGACGGCAATTTCGGATTTTCCTGTACCATAATGTCCTACAAATATGTTTATTCTTTTGTCAAACATTGGTTTTCAGACGTTCCCCTTTCTTTCGTACCTTGCCCTTCCTGTGGCGTAAAGGTCATTGCCAAGGGCATCTATGATTACAATGCAGGGCATGTTTTCAACCTCAAGCCTTCTTACGGCTTCGGTGCCGAGGTCTTCAAATGCAATTATCTCCGACTTTTTTATGCATGATGCAATAAGTGCGGCCGCTCCGCCGACAGCGCCGAAGTACACCGCTCCGTGCCTTTTCATGGCCTCTATGACTTCCCTGCTTCTTGCTCCCTTGCCTATCATGCCTTTAAGTCCCATTTCAATGAGCCTGGGCGTATATGCGTCCATGCGCCCGCTGGTGGTGGGTCCTGCGGAGCCTATGACCTTTCCCGGAGGTGCCGGACAGGGTCCCACGTAATAGATTATCTGCCCTCTGATATCGAACGGAAGCGGCTTTCCTTCATTCAAAAGCTCAATCATCCTCTTGTGGGCTGCATCCCTTGCGGTGTATATTGTTCCGCTTATCAGCACCTCATCGCCTGCGCGGAGGTTTTTCAGCAGTTCCTGGTCTAAAGGAACATTAAGATGCACAGCCATTTGTTCACCCCGAATCATTCGCAAAACCTGATTTTCATGCTCGGCCGTATATGGCTCTTACCTCGTCGGTGTAGTTTCCGTCTGCATCGTAAATATACAGCGGGGCAAGAAGTTTCATCCCCGGATTTCCGTTTCTTACGCCCTTTATCAGTAGAAGTGACGGCGCATCCCCAAACCTGGGGCATACTATTCTCAGTTCTTTAGGCTCAAGCCTGTATCTTCGCATTTCGGTTACAATGTCGCTGAGCCTGTCCGGCCTGTGGACCATGTAGAACTCGCCATGGTTCCTGAGCAGCGATGATGCCGCCTTCACTACATCTTCCAGAGTGCAGAGTATCTCATGCCTGGATATGGCTCTGGATTCGCCCGGGCTTACAAGGCCTCCGCCGCACTTTGTATAGGGCGGATTTGAAACCACCACGTCAATCCTCCCCGACGGAAGGCGGTCTGCCGCTTCCTTTATGTCCATAACTTCTATGCTCACGCGTGAAGACAGGTTGTTGCCCTCAACCGAGCGCCTTGCCATGTCGGCAATGTCCGGCTGAATCTCTATGCCTATGATTTTTTCCGCCTTGGTTTTTGCGGACATCAGGATGGCGACAATGCCGCTTCCTGTGCCCAGGTCGACAACGGTATCGCCTGCTCCGGCCCTTGCAAATCCGGCAAGCAGCACCGCATCCATGCCGAACCTGAAAGATTTTTTCTTCTGGATGATGTAGAGGTTATCAAGCTGCAAATCCTCCAGAGTTTCATCCTCGTATACCCTAAATTCCAACAAGCTCACTCCTGCGGGCTGTCTGCGTCCACAGCCGTTTTAAAGTCTGACGCACGGTAATAAAAAAGCGGGATTCTGCCCGCCGTCTGTCTTGTCAAAGTTTATCAAAGAGCCAGGTTTTAATGCCTGGCTCTTGTATTTTGTATTCATTCTTATTTGGGCTGAGGAGCTCCGACGGGGCACACATCTGCGCATGTACCGCAGTCAATGCACTTTTCCTCATCAATCACGTATGTACTATCGCCCTCGGAAATTGCCTCTACAGGGCACTCGGATGCGCATGCACCGCAGCTGATGCACTCCTCGCTGATAAAATATGCCATTATTAACACCTCCACGTGATTTCTTGGTTTAACACCATACGTTTATCCTATACCAACAACCTTCACGTGTCAATCAAAGGATTAGTCTTCAAGCTGCTTGAGTTCCTCAAGTTCTTCCTCGCCCAGCTTCTCCTCTTCCTGGTCAATCTTCTTCTCGGCATCCTTTACAACCTGAATCTCATCAACCGGAAACTCCACGATATCGGCATCCTGCTCATTGTCCAGCTTGACCTTGACCCTCTCCTTGAGAAGCGACACATAAACAACCGTTCCTTGTCCCTTGGGGGTCATGACCACGGCATCCACCTTAGGCATCTTCTTGAGAAGGTATTCATAGGTCTCCTGCTCGAATGTCAGGCAGCACATGAGTCTTCCGCAGGTTCCCGAGATTTTGGCCGGATTGAGGGAGAGTGACTGTTCCTTGGCCATCTTGATGGACACGGGATGGAATTCGCAAAGATGGGTGCAGCAACAGATTGGTCTTCCGCAGGGTCCAAGAGCGCCCATCATTTTGGCTTCGTCCCTTACACCTATCTGCCTGAGCTCAATTCTGGTCCTGAACACTGACGCCAGGTCCTTTACCAGTTCCCTGAAGTCCACACGGCCGTCGGCCGTAAAATAGAACAGAATCTTGTTGTTGTCAAATGTATATTCAACGTCTATAAGCTTCATTTCAAGCCCGTGCTTCTTTATCTTTTCAAGGCAGATATCGAAGGCATCGGCTTCTTTCTTCCTGTTTTCCTCCACGTGCTGCAGGTCTTCCTCAGTGGCCTTGCGTATCACGCTTTTTAAGGGAAGCACAACCTCTTCTTCCGGAACCTCGCGCTTTGCGATTACGACCGTTCCGCATTCAATACCTCTTACCGTTTCGACGATAACCCTGTCGCCGAGCTGTATGTCAAGATCGCCGGGATCAAAATAATAAATCTTTCCTGCGGTTCTAAAGCGTACTCCTACCACATTTACCATAAATATAAACGCACCTCTGTCAAATATCATTCAGCATTGGGGCACCAGAGTCAGCAAATCCACCGCGAGCTGGTAGTTCGTATAGCGCTTCAGCTGCTCTCTGACGCCGTTTATGTTATCAATTCTGGAAATCAGACCCTGGATTGTCTGTTTTTCAGCATATTTTATAAGTTTATCCCTTTTGTCCTGATTAATCAAGCTGCCTTTTCTTCCGCAGAGTATCAGCATTGCGTCGCGGTAAGCCGACTCCAGTATATCCAGGCAGTCCGGAAGGGCATCCTTGTTTTCAGCCAGGTACCGGTTGAGCTCCAGGCCGGCCATCCCGCTTTCATCCAAAAGATATGAGAATACGCGTTCCCTGGTTTCTACGAAATTTCTGTTTCCCTCAAGTTCCAGCGCCCTGGCAGGTATCCCTTCGCTGTATGCAATGATGGGGTCTCCCGGAGGAGAACTCTTTCCGTGCTGCTTCAGGATAAGCCGTATTTCTGCATCCGTGTACGGTCCGAGTTTGAAATGGACCACTCTTGAACGTATGGTGATGAGAAGAGACTCGAAGTTGCTTGCGGTCATCAGTATCACTGCATAGGGCGGCGGTTCCTCAAGGGTCTTGAGCAGACAGTTCTGGGCCTGCGGCGTCATCCGGTCTGCTTCCTGTATGAGGTACACCTTTCTTCCCATCGCGGGCCGGATGGCAATGTCATCAAGCATTACCCGTATCTGCTCAATCAGGATGTTCCGCGTTTTCGGCACAATTTCAAGAAAGTTCGTGTTCAGGCCGGCTTCAAAGCTTTTGCAGCCGCGGCATCTGCCGCACGGAGCGGAATCAGGTCCTTCAAGGCACAGAAGAGTCCTGGCCATCTCCCGGGCAAGCGTCTTCTTGCCGATGCCGGGCGGCCCCGACAGGACATATGCATGGCTTGTCCTTCCGGACCTGAACTGTTCCAGAAAACGTTCAACAACCGTTCTCTGGCCAATGAAATCATGTATGCTCAAACAGACATCCCTCACTTAAAGAAGCAGATCAAGAATCAGGCCGCGTATGTCCTCTATGCGACCAAGGATTTCCAGGTGGTTGCGCTCGGATTTCAGCACTTCGGCGGTAAGCTTCTCCAGATTTTCATTTATGGATTTTATTATGGCATAAACCCTGTGTCTGCCGCGCCTGTCAAGGTAGCTATCCTTTTTGAACCTTGCAAAGCTTCTTACCGCATGCTCAAGGAATTCTGAAACCATGCGCCTGTAAATCTTGAGCTCGGTTATGTCAACCCGTTCCGCCAGGCGCTTTCCCTGTTCCTCTATCTCTTTTGCCATCTGCCTGAGCATCTCTTCCTGGGCATTTTCAAAATGCTTTTCCAGGTGCGAGCCGAACTGGGCGCCGCCTTTCCCCTGAATCTTCCCCGATGACCTGTTCATTGCGGCAGACAGGCGTTCAGGACCTCTGTCGGAACTTCCCCTGTCAATTTTAAGACTCATAGCCCCTACCTTTTTGATTTCTCAAGGAATTCATCCACGTATTTACGGATTTCTTCAAAGACCTCACCGGGACTCCTGCTGACATCTATGCACCGGATGCGGCCGGGATACTGCCTTGCAAGCTCCCGATACCCGGCGTAGACCCGCCTGTGAAAGTTCATCTCCTCGCTTTCGATACGGTCAGCCTCCCCGCCCTTGGCGCATCTTCTTGCCATTGCCGCATCGGCATCTATATCCATGAAAAACGTCATATCTGGAAGGCAGCCGTCAACAGCCAGCCTGTTCACAGTCCATACGTTCCCGGTTCCGAGTCCTCTTCCGAATCCCTGATAGGCGAGCGAGGAATCCACAAACCTGTCGCAGATTACAGCCCTGCCCCTTTCAAGCTCCGGCTTTATGACTGATGACACCAGCTGGGCACGGGATGCGGCATATAGCAGCATCTCTGTTACAGGGCACATGTCCCGGTTGCCTTTGTCCAGCAGTATGTCCCTTATCTTCTCACCGATTGCGGTACCTCCGGGTTCGCGAAGAGTTACAACCTCCAGCCCCTTTTTCTTCAGGTAATCTGCAAGGAGCATGATTTGTGTGGTCTTTCCCGAACCGTCATTTCCTTCAAAGGTTATGAAAATGCCTTTATCCATCAGCCCAACCTCGTTGCTTTCCGGTCTGTTACACGAACCTTACCATCCATTATACCATGAACACGCCCGCCTGCGCTCTGTATTTCTTCAAGATAGCTGACAAGTTCTGCCGAAATGACCTCGCCCGGGTAGACAAGCGGTACTCCGGGCGGATAAGGGGTGACGGCTGATGCGCTTATCCTCCCTGCCGCCTTTTCCAAAGGCACGTACTCGGAAGGCAGCATTGCCGCATCGCCCGGATTCATTGCTTTTTCCGGAAGTTTCCGGGGAACCCTCACAAAGGAAAGCCTTTCATTCTTCCTGCCGTTTCCGCGTTTTGAAACGTCCCGGATTGTCTTTAAAAGTATTTCAAAATCACCATCGTCATGAAAGGGTGTGGCGATAAGGACTATATGGCAACAGTCGGCCATTTCGGCCACAATTCCGTAATCCCTGAGCATCCTTTCGGCCTCAAAGCCTGTAAGTCCGCAGTCATCAAAGCTCAGCACGATTCTCGAAAAATCTGTTACAATTCCGCCGGCAGCGGGAATTACCCGTCTTACGCCGTCAATTTTTGAAAGTTCCCTGTCAAAATCATGTATCCTTTTATGTAAGGCATCATACAGCTCCCTTCCCCTCTTTTCCATAAGCTCCCGTGCAATGTCGATGGAAGCCATGAGGACATACGAGGGGCTCGTGGTCTGTATCATGGACATGAACCTGAAAAGCCTTCCCTCACCAAGCTGTGAGGACGGTCCTTCATGAACGAGGGCAGTTTGCGTCATGGCCGGCAGGGTCTTGTGAAGGCTTTGCACACAGGCGTCGGCACCGAGCCTCAGAGCCGGCTCAGGGAACAACTCTGAAAAAGTAAAGTGTGCGCCGTGTGCCTCGTCAACCAGAAGCGGAATACCGTACGCCCTTGAGATTTTCGCAATCTCCTTCAAGTCTGCGGCCACGCCGTAATAATTGGGTCTCGTCAAAAGCACTGCCTGAACGTCCGGGTTTTCTGACAGTGCCTTTTCAATATCTGAGGGCCGGCAACCCAGCGGAATGTGGTTTTCTTCGTCATATCCGGGAAGTATGGGAACGGGTTCGGCTCCCAGAAGTGATATGACGTTAATAACCGAAGTGTGGGCATCACGGTTTATGATTATCTTTCCGCCCGGTTTTACGGCCGCCCGGACCATAGCATGAATCCCTGCGGTTGAGCCGTTGACGGAAAAACATGTATTTTTGGCGCCGAAAGCCCGGGCAGCGAGGACCTGAGCCTCCTTTATTACCCCGTCCGGGTCATGCAGTGAATCCGAGCCGGGGATTTCCGTTATATCCAGCTGACCTGCACTTTTTAAAAAACCGGCAAGGCCCCTCCCCATCACATGGCCGGGCATGTGAAACGGGATGGGATGCCCGCCGGCGTATGTTAAAAGCATATTGTAAATCGGCGTGTTCATATTTTTTACCCTCTATCACAGCAAAGTGTTTTTCTGAAAGGCTTTATCCTCTGCTGCAGGCTCAGCGGGTGCTTGAAAAATGCTGCTTCTTATCATTCTTCTTCACTCTGCGAGCACTTCGGTCCAGAGTTTGTTGTACACGCTCTTGTATTCGCCAAGGTCTACATATACCTCGCTCTTGTCCAGTATTTCTTCGTCGGGCCAGAAAGCGTCCAGCTCAAAGGCTTCGGGAATCTCCTGACGCTGCCTCTCGAGAGCTTCCTTATTAACGGAAGGGTAGCCTAGTTTCATTGCATTCCTGTATGATATTTCGGGATCAAGAAGGAAATTTATGAACATCTCTGCTTCCTTTTTGTGTTGGCAG
>ENA-OWPA01000755-OWPA01000755.1-bioreactor-metagenome-genome-assembly--contig:-NODE-755-length-33726-cov-41.381943_pt1 | contig 33726 bp, 30 predicted proteins | sample MGYA00238139_ERZ651803 | MGnify/ENA primary metagenome ERZ651803 (study PRJEB26909, sample SAMN07631231) | bioreactor metagenome | isolation source: Switchgrass digestor | place: USA: Dartmouth... | reverse complement strand
TGGCATCTATATAGATTTGACCCAAGACGCAAGGAAGAAGGCAAGAATCCATTTATACTGGATTCTAAGGAACCAACTGAACCATTTATGGACTTCTTGAATTCAGAAGTAAGATATACTTCCTTGAAGATAACATTCCCAGAAATAGCAGATGAACTATTCAAGGCAGCAGAGCAAGATGCTAAGGAAAGATACGAAAAATATAAGAAAATGGCTGAAGAAGGAACAGTAAAAGCTGAATAATAGATAAATAAAAGGTAGAAGCCTTTGTGCTTCTACCTTTTATTTAGTCTTTAAGGGAAAGCTTTGATAGCTATAAACTCTTATCAACAGATTGTATTTCATCATATTCGATGTTTAAGAAGTTGAAACAAGCTTATTTTTTCCGACAAGGATTTAATGGTTTTCAATTTTTTGTCTAGACTTATCTTATTTATATAACATTTTCTAAAGAAATATTATTTATTATTATAACAGCAGTTAAAATAGCATGATGTAATTGCAAAATAAATGTAATAATATAGCGTAAATTTTAGAATATTCTAATAGTTTTGAACAATATTGTTGTTTTTAAAAATTGACTGATATATAATAACAATAAAGGTAAATATAAGTAATATAGATAATAATATAGTAATTGCAAACAGAGAATATATTGCAAAGGTAAGCGATAATAAAAGAATCTAGTGATTCTTTAGAATTTGAACTGAATAAATAGAAGGATTTGACAGAAGCATTAAGTATATACTAGGGCTGCAATTGTAGCATCTACAACATCTATTTATATTAGGCATAATAGCAGGATGCTTATCACTATTTGTTGGAATGGCTGTGCCTATGATATATGCAGTTAGGATTCCACTGGTAGGTACTATGTCAAAGCCACCTAAACATATGAAGCTTAAACATAAGGACAATGGGGATTTAAAGATTAGACGTCAAACATTCAAATATATAAACTGGAGATATTTTAGCTTAACAAGGGAAAACAACTAATATCTTTTGGAGTATCTTTTATTACAATTACTATATTATTGACTACAGACTTACTGTGTTTCTTTGCATTTGATGATTATAAATCTATGGTTCTGGAAAAAAACCGACCAGATTATGCTATGGAAACATTTTATGGGGAAACACCTGTAAATATCTTAAAAAGAAAAAATGAAATTCTGTCAATAGAAGGGGTTAAGTCGGTAGAAGCCTATAGAGTTGGAGAAAAGGCCTTTTTATGGTATGAAGGCATTGAAGATAATGAGATATTAAAACAGTATGAAAAGCTGTTGACTATGGACCTTTTGGTAAACCATTTCAGCAAATATGATGGAAACTTCAAAGATGCTCCTAGCTGGATAGGAAGGGCTTTTTATACAAAGATTTATGGAATAGAGCCAAATAGTGAGCTTTTTAACAGCTATAAGAATTCAATATCTGTAGGGAATATTGATGAAGAGCTATTTGCAAAGGGAAAAGAAATCATATTGATGGTTCCACTATATTATTATGAAGATAATGTTGATGAAAAGAGATTTTCTGATGCTAAAAGGATACTGGATGCTACTGATGAGGACAATAGAATGAGCTGGCTGTTTGAACAGACAGATTCACTAAGGTTATCTTATAGCAGCCGATACAAGGATTATTATTACAAACTGGGTGATATTAAGCCAGGAGATACAGTTTATTTGTCAGCAGATAGAGAAGAACTTGGAAGGGATACATATGAATCAAGATATGCTACTAAAGAGCTAAAGGTTGGAGGAATAATATATTATTTCCCAGAAAAGCAAATTTGGCCTTTTTCCAATAGTATTGCGCCTTATGCTGTCATAGGTTCAATTAACTGCATGGAATCAGTATACCCAAATTCTAAACGAGGATTAGGATATCTTATTCCAAGCCAAATGAAGCTTGCAATGCAAATAAGATATCCATATAGATATGGAAATACACTTATGTACATCTATACGGATTCAGATACAGATTATACTCTATTGAATTCTAAGCTAATGGCTTATGCCAATGAAAACAATTATACTTTATATAATTATTAGGATACCAATGGACAGCTATACTATGAAGCTTTCAACAATACTATTATAATAGGTATACTGGGAATAACAGCAGCAGCCATAGCAAGCTTGATTTTATACAATATAATGGTTTCAAAAATGGAACAGGATAGAAGTAGAATTGGTATACTCCAGTCTATTGGTGTTTCAAACTATGAGTTTTCAAAGCATTATTTAAATAGTTGGCATATTCAGTGGAATAGTTTCAGTATTGCTTTCAAACCTTTTACTATTTATTGTGTTATTAATTTCTTCAGCAGCAACTACCCTAGGAATAAATATGACCTTTAAAGATTATGTAAGTGATATATTCAATTATAAGCTTTGGATGTATCCATGGCCACTTCATATAGCATTATGCGTATATTCTTCGTACTAACAGTTTTAATAAACTATTTACCAAGCAGAAATATTACAAGTAAATATCCAGTTGAGAACATTAGGAGTTTAAGTAGATAAAATAGGCAGAGGGCAGCCCCTGCCTATTAATTTTATAATATAATGCATTATATTGTATTTTAACTACATTTCTAAAATGTGCAATATTTTATGAAGAAAATAGATTTTTATTGCTATATTGGAAAACTGTAAATATAAAATATTAAAAATTTTAATGTAATTATACAAAAAGAGAGAATTTTGAGAGAATCTTTTGATATAATATTAAAAACATATTGGAAAGTTGGTACATAAATGCATATTTGCAATTATTAAATGGAGGGGAGCATATGGGAATTATACTAAGAACTGAGAATATTGAAAAGATTTATGGTAAGGGAGATTTACAGGTTCACGCATTAAAGCCCTGTAACCTGGAAATTGAAGAAGGTTTTTTTTATGCAATTATAGGTAAAAGCGGTTCAGGAAAATCAACTCTCTTACATATGTTGGGATGCTTGGACAAGCCAACAAGAGGAAAACTTTATCTGGAAGGTAAGAGTGTATTTGACCTGAAAGATTCGGAGTTAGCAGTTCTGCGTAGAAGAAGGATAGGATTTGTATTTCAATCCTTTAACCTTTTACAGGAGCATACAGTTATAGAAAATATTTTGATGCCAATTCACCTTGATGGTAGGGATCCAGATATGGACCATTTTAATGAAGTAATTAAGTCTTTGGATATAGAAGAAAAATTAAATTATTACCCTGATGAGCTTTCAGGTGGGCAAAGGCAGCGAGTTGCCATTGCAAGGGCATTAGTCTCAAAACCCGCAATAGTTCTTGCAGATGAGCCTACTGGAAACTTGGATGAGAAAACAGGAAAAGAGGTAATTAAACTGATTAAGGAATCAGCGAAGAAATTTCATCAGACAATTGTACTTGTTACCCATGACATGGAAATAGCAGCAGAAGCAGATAGGATAATAACTATTACAGATGGGGTAGTTTCTTCCATTGAGGATTCCATCAGTACTCAACAGTGATACTACAGAACAGGAGGCTAAAGTCAATGGAATAAAGGGGGCTCAAATATGAATATGAGAGATATTGCAAAGAAAGGATTAAAAGGTAGAAAGAAGGATACCTTCCTACTAAAACTGGTTATCACGCTATCATTTATATTTATTGTAGCATCGACTATTTTTCAGTCTAGTACAGAAAAGACAAAGCTTGAGCAGCGTCTTGACTTATATGGGGAATGGCATGCGGCATACCTTGGAAGTGATGAGGAAACTTTAAATAGCCTGGTAAATGAACCTGAAGTAGATAAGGCTGGAGTAAGCCTTATAATTGGCCAATCGGATAATTGTGGGGTAGTAGGTACATTTAACCAGGAACTAATAGACATGAGCAGATTTACATTATATAAAGGACGCTATCCGGAAGCGCCAAACGAGATAATGCTAGAGATGAATCAAATGAGCAATATGAATTTGGATTTGGAAGTGGGACAGGAAATAAATGTTGTCATTACAATCCCCAGAGTTGAAGCAGACCCAAAGGAATATATAATGAATAAAAACAAGGAATACTATCAATATATAGCACCATACTTAGCGGAATATAAGGCTTTTGAAAAAGAGGCATATGAGAAAATTGACCAGTTGATAGCTGAATATGAAAAGGAAGATGACGAGCAAGCCAAGATACAGATACAAAATGAAATAGATAGATTAAGAAGTGATGTAAGTTTTTATTATTGGACTCTTCCAAAACCTATATCGCATGAACACAACGAAACTCCTTTTGATCAGGTAGGAGATGTATCAATAGTAGTCCATAGCAATTACTTTTATTATCATATGCCTGAAGATGAATTCACTCCGGAAGTTATTAAAAGAGAAGGACTATTATTAAATCAGAAGGTTATACTTAAGAAGAAATTTATTGTAACAGGTATTCTTCAAACATATACGGATAAATGGGACTTAGGTGGGCATATGGCACCAAATGCCTTTATAACTGAAGAAGGCGGAAAGACTCTTACTGATGCTCTTCGTTACAATGAAATAGGAGATTTTTCTGATTATGGAATGTTCTATAATGTTTTTTTGTATTCAGATTCTTATAAAGAAGAGCTGTACAACAAATTAGCATCTAAATATTCAAAGGAAGAAGATACTGCAAAAGAAGAACCTTTGGTTATAAGAGATGTTTCCTATTGGATGAGCATGTTTGGTAAGTCAGAAGAAGAAATTGATGAGATTCTTAAAGAATCTGAAAACTGGGCACCTATTGAAATAGATGATGATTATAGAGACGATTCCCTAGAAGGAATAGGAGATTTAGTTAAAAAGGTAGAAGTAAATACAGATAATTTCCGAAGAAATATATTTTCATATCCTGAAGTTACTGCATCTACTGAACATATTCTAACTTTAGCAATAATTGCAGTAATATTTATAACAACCGCCTTAGCTATATTCCAGATTTTCTTAACGCAGATGAAGAGAAGAGCACGAAAAATTGTATTATTAAAATCTATAGGTGCTACCAATGGGCAGATAGTTAAGATGTTGTTCTATGAAGGAGTATACCTTTTGAGAACAGGACTAATTATTGGAGTACCTGCAGGTTTTGGTATAGCAGCAGCTATTATATATGGAATGAATGTAATAAAAGGACGGGGACTACAATTTCATGTAATGCAGGATTTACTTATTCTAGGAATAGTAGCAGGATGCTTGGCGTTGTTTATAGGTATGGCTGTTCCTATGATATACGCCATAAGGATACCTTTAGTTGGTACAATGTCTATACCACCTAAACATAAGAAGATTAAGCATAAGGAAAATGGAGATTTAAAGATTAAACGCCAAACATTTAGATATATTAACTGGAGATATTTTAAGCTTAACAAAGGGAAGACATTTATATCCTTTGGGATATCCTTTATTACTATTACTATAATGCTTATAACTGTACTGCTTTGCTATTTCTCCTTTGATAATTACAGAAGCACTGTATTGGCAAATAATAGACCTGATTATGCCATGGAGCTTTACTATGGTGAAGCCGTAAGAGCTTTAAATCAAGCAAAAGATGAGATAATAAAGATAGAAGGAATTAAAGAAGCAGAGGTATACAAAGCAGGAATGCAGACCTTCCTGTGGTATGAAGGCATTGAGAACAATGAGCTTCTAAAGGCTTATGAAAAGTTACTTCCTAATGAGCTTCTTCCTTTCCACTTTAGTAAGTATAATACTAAACTGGAAGAACAACCAGAGTGGATAAAGAATGCCTTCTATACTAGAATTTATGGAGTTGATATTGAAAGTGAACTGTTCAAACGCTATAGTGCAGCAATAACAGAAGGGAAAATAGATAAGGAAAGTTTTGATGAAGGTAAAGAAGTAATTCTGTTAGTTCCTATGTATTTAACCGGAAATGCAAACATTGAGGGTAAGCCCTTTGATACTAAAGAGGTTGCAAATGCAACTAATGAAAGCAACAGAATGGCATGGCTGTTTGATCGAAGTGGTGCTTATAAGCTAAGCTATAGCAGCAGATATAAGGATTATTATTCTAAGCAAAACGACATAAAGCCAGGAGATACTATTTATTTGTCTTCAGATGCTGAAAAAATAGTAGGAGAAAGCTATGTAATATCTCATAATACTAAGAAGGTAACTGTAGGAGGATTAATATACTATTTTCCAAAGGAAGGCATGTGGCCATTCTCTAACAATCTAGCACCTTATGTAGTCATAGGTTCTACTAAATGTATGGAGTCTATTTATCCAAATTCAAGATTAGGATTATATGGGGTTACTTTAGAAGAGATGAAAAGCATGGTAGATAATCTATATCCTACTAGATATGGACGCACCCTTTGGTATATAAATACGGATTCAAGGGAGCTGGATCCAGTACTGGATTCAAAGCTATTAGCTTATGCAAATAACAACGGGTATACCCTATATAACTACAAGGATAGCAGCTCACAACTATATTACGAGGCATTCAACAATGCTATAATTATAGGATTATTAGGGTTTACTGCAGTATTTATTGCCTTCATAATTCTGTACAATACAACAGTATCAAAGATGGAGCAGGACAGAAACAGAATTGGAATACTGCAATCTCTTGGAGTTACAAGAGAACAGTTTTCAAGGCACTATATTAATGTAGGTGTAATTAGCGGGTTGATATCAATACTAATCATAAATATATTATTAATAGCAGTATTGCTTATTACTTCTGTAAATACATTAGAAGGGCTAGACATGACCTTTGGAGATTATGTAAGGGATGTATTCCAGTATAGGCTTTGGTTGTATCCATGGTTACTTCACATAGCATTATGCGTAGTATTCTTTATACTGACAGTTCTAGTAAACTATTTACCAAGTAGGAACATTACAAAGCAATATCCTGTTGAAAATATTAGGAGCTTAAGTAGATAAAGGCAGGGGTAATCCCTGCCTTACTTACTCATTAGGCAAATGCAATATAAATTCAGTTCCTTTACCTAATTGAGAATTCACATTTATATATCCATTTTGTCCTTTAATTATTTTTTCAGTTAAATGTAGACCAATGCCACTTCCTTCACCATTGCTTTTACTATAGAATTTTTTAAATATATCTTTCATATTTTCCTTTGATATACCTGGTCCATTGTCCTTAATGGATATGGACGTATAAAACTGGTCCTGTACTACGTCAATGGCCAAAGTACTATTAGGTGGGGAAAATTTTGCAGCGTTGTTCATTATGTTATAAATTGCTTCGGAGGTCCACTTAGGATCATGCTTGACTAAAATATCCTTAGGACAGGAGACTTTTACATTAATATCCTTTTCATTTATTAAAGACATAGCTGAATTAAGGGAAGAAAGAATTGTATCATATATTGGCAGTATTCTAGTATTAAACTTCATTATTCCCGTCTCCAAAAGGGACATTGTAATCATAGATTGCATTAGAAAATTAAGCTTGTCTACTTCCTTGTCCAAGGATAATAAAAACTCTCTTAATTGCTTTTCATCTAGCTTCCTGGAAAGCAGTATTTCGTTTATCATCTTTATATTAGAAATAGGAGTTTTTACTTGATGGGATATGTCTGAAATTATAGACTGTAGATTTAGCTTGTCTTCAATAATTACGCTTTTCTCCTCGTTAATGTGTTTTTCAATAGTCTTAATATTATTCTCCATTCTATGGAGCCTATCATCCTTAAAAAAAGGGTAGTTACTGTTCTTATTGCCAGAGATAATATTTTCAGTAGATTTTTTATGAAAATCCACAAAGCGATTTAATTCTTTTTCTGTAATATATATTTTTATACCTAGAATCAAAAGCAATAATATTAGCAAAGTCAAAAGGATATTCAAAGTCTCACCCCTAAACTTTATCATTTACCTATCCATTGATATCCTACACCATATATGGTTTTAATATATTTATGGTCATTATCCTCTATTTTAGTTCTTAATCTATTTATCTGAACAGAAAGAGCATGGTCATTTACAAATCTAAAATTTTGATCCCACAGAGTTTCTAATAGAAAGTTTCTTGTCAGTATGGTGCCTTTGCTTTCAATGAAGAATTTTAGAAGGTTGAACTCAGTTGACGTTAGACTGTGTTCTTTACCTGAAACATATACTTTATAAGTATCAAAGTTTACTGACAGGAATCCATCATCGTAATTAGCAATATTGCTGTATAAACCAGCTCTTTTTAATATTGCGTTGATTCTTTTTTTCAATAGCTTTAAGCTAAAAGGTTTTGTAATATAATCATCAGCGCCCAAATCAAAGCCTTTTATTTCATCTTCTTCTAAATCTCTAGCTGTAAGAAAAATTATAGGTATGTCAGAATTAGATTTAACCTCTTTGCAGATATTAAATCCATCTCCATCGGGTAAGTTTATGTCAAGTATTGCTAAGTCATATATATTATTTTTTACATTGTTCATTCCTTCTTCATAGGAGGTGGCTGGAATTATTTCAAATCCTTCTGATTCCAGATCAAACTTTAAAGTATTTAATAAAAGCTCATCATCTTCAACGATAAGAATCTTTACCATAAACTCACCTCACAATACTGTTAATCTCATAATAACAAATAAATCAATTATTTTCAAATTTCAAAATATATATAGATTAACCTTAATATGAGAGAATTTTGAGATAATCTTTTGTTAATATATGTTCAGGAAAGTATGAAAATTGATTTTGTGGGCTTATATAGTTTTTATGGTACTGTGGAAGTAGGGTAGTTCTGTGATACCATTGATAAAATGTAATTCAAAAAGATGCTTAAAAGTTCATTAACTTGGTTTGCTATAACAGTATTAATAATAATATCAATCTTATATGTATTAGAAGTAAAAGAACAGAGAAATCTTAGAACTTTCTATGGTCACAATCTTGGAAGGTATAATTATGGTGTATTTAGACTATCACAATATACAGATAAGGAATTAAATCCCAATGTATATTATTCGGAAATTATTAGGGAAAGAGGAGGAGAACAATTAATTAAAGCTAATGAAGAACACAATATAAAAGAAATTACTAGGTTAATGACTTTTGAATATCTTATTATGGCAAAAGCTGGCTATGTATTGAATGACCCAGTTGAGAATACTGCTTTTTATAATAAAGTGATAGATATGTGGAATGATGTAAGCGGAGGAGTGCCATATGAAGATATTGATTTTTATCCGCAAAACTATCCAGCTACTTTAAATAAAAACGACAATTTATTGAGTGGTAAATATTATTATCAATTATACATAAATGATTTTGAGCCTATTTATAATGCCATTAATAGAGAAAAGAATACGGGCAGTTTAAAGCTAATACTTACTCAATCTATAAGCAGAAAAAAATATTATATAAGCAAATGGATAAGTGGGGTAATTCGTATATTGTTTGTAATTATATTCCCTCCAATATTAATGAGCATAATACTAGAAATAACAAATGGGTTTGTATCTATGGAGTATCCTACTATTTATTTAAGAGATTCCCTAACTACTTTAAAAACTATACCAAACTATTTTGAAAGATCTAGCAGACAATATGGTTGGGCACCTCAATTTTGCTATTCATTTAGTTATTATGCTGAAACCATGAGCGGACCTGAATTTCATGGTGCACATGAAAGAATGGAAATCATACCATTTTATAAATATCTACTAATGGTTATATTGCTAACTGCATTGTTTATAGCTTTTGCAGTGGCACTGGTACAGCTTATATCAGCAATTATCAATAAGGAAATAATAAGCTTTGCAGGATCAGCATTGATCTTTGCATTAGGAATACTAATTAGCAGCCCATGGGAACTGTAATTCTAATATTACTTTATCTCCTATACGAGGATTGTAGTCAAAATATTTTAGCTGATTTAGCTCTATTATGATTTTATTGTCATTTCTGGGGAAATACCCTTCAACAATCTCAAAGTTAGCAAGTTTTAAATACTCTTCATCAAAAGAGCCAATTAATCCAAACTCATCACTTTTTCCAATAATTCTGGATTTTCCAATATTGTTAATATCTTTATTTTCCTTTATCTCATGAAAAAAATCTTTGTCCATATTTAAAAAGGAAATTTTCCATAGACCATATGATTTTGCTCTTTCATCTATCTTTGTTTTTTCATTGCTGCTGTAAAGAACGATGGTAACAGTTACGAATAAAAAAGAGAGAAAATTATATATTCATGATTTGATATAATTAATTAAAACATAGGTCACTATCTACATATTAGCAATAAATTGTAACGAAATTCTCTCATTCAAAAATTTTTATAAATAATAGTAGGAATAATGGTATTGATATCGAAGCTATTATATATTATCACCTGCATGAGAGGATTTTGAGATAATCTTTTGATAATATATTTTCGAGGAAATAGAGGAGACAACTTCTTTTAAGGAGTGATTGGAGATGGAATATGTATTGGAAGTGAAAGGTTTAAATAAAACCTATGGGAAAAAAAGAGTTCTAAACAATGTAACTTTTAATGTTAAGCACAATGAAATAGTTGGATTTATAGGTCCAAATGGTGCTGGAAAATCTACAACTATGAAGTGTATATGTAATCTTGTTTATCCAGATAGCGGAGAGATAATTATCAATGGATATGACCTTTTCAAGGAAAGAAAAAAAGCCCTTGAATCCCAAGCGTCATTAATAGAAAGTCCAGGACTTTATCAGGATATGACAGGAAGGGAAAACATACAGCTAATAGCTGATTTGAGAGGTATAAGTAAAGAAAGAATAGAGGAGGTTTGTGATTTTACAGAATTAAGAGAAGCGCTGAATAGGAGGGTATCAGGCTATTCCATGGGGATGAAGCAGAGATTAGCTCTAGGGATAGCAATACTAAGCAAACCAAAATTCCTAATATTGGATGAGCCTATGAATGGCCTGGATCCATCAGGAGTTATACATTTGAGAAATACTTTGCAAAGGCTTGTGAAGGAAGAGGATATGGCAATACTTTTTTCATCTCATCAGCTGGGAGAGGTAGAGAAATTAGCCCATAGGATCATATTTATTGATAAAGGTGAAATCATTGAAGTTCCAGATATTATGTCCAATATTCAAAGATATATTATTCAAGTATCAAATTTGGATTCTTCAGTAGAGACTATTGCAAATATTATTGGGGAAGATTCATTGGAAACAATTGCATCAGACAGCATCAGATTTGGGATTCAAAATCAGGATATACTCTCTGAAATATTATATAAGCTTCTCTCTAGAAGAATAAAGGTCTATGATATATATAAGGACAATGTTGATATCGAGACTATCTATGCAGAAATATACAGTAAAAAACTATGAAGTACACAAATTAATTGGGACATATTTTAAGTGAAGGTTTTCAAAGGGGGTGGTCCTATTATCAGTTTAATACTCTCTGATTTAAAAAGGCGTATAAAGAGCCCTACTACATGGATTATAATATGGCTAATACTGTTACTATCTTATGTAGAAATAGAAAATATGAAAGCAGAAAGGCTTGATAGACAATTTTCCGGGGAACACAATATTGAGCTTGAAAGCTTGGATATTAGATTGCAAGGAAGTAAGTATTGGGCTAATTTTGTAAACAAATATACTAATAAAAAAAGAGTTGAGATTGCTAAAAAGATAGTCAAAGCAGAGTTCAATGAAGATTATAGAAGTTACAACAGGTATAAAGCATTTTATAGTTTGATTTATGCAAAAATGTATATGTCGCATTCAGATAGGATTCGCTCCAAAGCTGCTGAAATAGAAATGAAAGAAATCTGGGACAAGGTAAGCGATGGAACGCACTTTGAAGACATAAGTACGTATTTTTATGGTGATCGTGCTTATTTAATGGATTTTTTTAATATTTATCAAGCAAAATTCTATTATTATCTCTATACTAATGACTTAGAAGAAGTTTATAAAGATGATATAAATAATGTATCTTTTTTATACAGATATTTAATAGATATGCTTCCTTTACTATTAATAGTATTTCCAATATTGCTTACTCATAACAGTATTAACAAAGAAGTGAATAGCGGAAGTGCTAGGTTGGTTTTAACTCAAGGAATTTCAAGATGGAAATACTATATTTCAAAATATATAAGTGGAGTAATACATATTTTGTTTCTTGCATATATACCATTGATGTTTATTAGTGTAATGATTGGGTTTAAGTATGGGTTTGTCAGTTTTAAGTATCCTGTATTCTATTATCCATTAGGTTTCAAGGGTTTAACTCCAAGATATAATTATGTGGAAGGTTTAAAAAATCCTTATGAATATATTGGCATTAGCAGACTTCCACAGCAGTCAATAAAAGAATTTGAAACCATACTTTTAGGAGATGAAATAATACCATTTTATAATTTTCTAATACTAAATATTTTATTTACTTTACTGTTTGTATTGTTTGCAGTAGCATTGTCTGAATTAGTATCTGCATTAATTAATAATGAAATAATAAGCTTTGGATTGGTATTGGCCATATTTATATCTGGTTACAAACTAAGCGAGCCTTATACTCATGAAAGGAATTACAATATAAGTCCCTTCACAATGAATAATTCTGCAACAATAATAAATGGAAGCTGTAATGTTACTGCCTTGACGAGTTTTTTGATATTGTCCCTTTTTACAATTCTTTTATTGACTATAGGAATGTTATATTTTAAGAAAAAGAATATATGATGGCTTTAGGTGTGAGGGGAGATAGGATGGGAAAGATTATTATGTATGAGCTGACAAAGTTTTTTAATAAAAGAAAAAACAAATTGCTAATACTAGCTCTTTTTCTATTTGTATTAGGAGCCAATATTTATAATTACAAATTGTATAAACATTATAATGATAGAATTGTTGAGGAATATAGAATAATTTCAGAAAAAGCTAAGTCAAAGCTGCAGGGCTTATATAATGAGCTAATGGTTTATAGAGAATGGGGTGAGGGTGAAGGGCCATTCTATAAAGAAAGGATTAAAAGCATAGAGGGAGAAATGAATTTTTTAAAGATAGAATTTTCTGTTACAGGGAGAATAAGCAATGATTTTAGAAATGTAGGGGATCCACAGTGGAATAGAATAATATGCAAATACTTGAGCCAAAGATATGCTAATATAATAGAATCCTATGAAAAAGGCTATATTGATGATACATATTTAAGAGATAGAAAAACAAATATTGAAGAAGCTAGATACAATAGATACAAATATGATTACTTTTTAGAAAACAAAATCCCTCTTCAGGAAAACAAGTATGAACCAAATGGAGTAAATTCAATAAATTTATTTTTTGAAGATAGTAATATTTTGATATTAGTGATAATAATAGCATTGCTGTCAATGGATGTTTTTTTATCACCTGTTATTGAAGGAAGCTATAAATTAGAATGTACCAATCATTTTGAGAGAAAAAATATTTTTGTTGGTAAAGTTATTACTATATTTTTGATAATGTTTAGTATTTTAGCTGTTGTACTTCTATTAGGATTTTTAATAAATAGTTTTATTTTTGGAATAGGGGATTTTAACTATCCACAGGTGGTTTCAGGTTCTATTAATGAACTGACTTTAAAAACATATGAAAATAATTTTACAGTAATTTCAATGAGCAGAAAGATATTACTTGGAGTTTTAATGATAGTTGCTCTAATATTTTTTACAATAGCTTTGATTATGATGCTTTCCATATTTACAGATTCTACAGAAAAGACCTTGGGGGTGACGATGATTTTGATAATTACTGCCTTCACCTTCAATATAACTGCAGACATGGAGTCAATAGTTAACTTATTGCATCCATATATGTATTGCTTTTATGAAAATGTAATAAGCGGATTTTATAGGTCTAATTATCTATTTGGAATTATTATTAACATTGGTTTAGGTATGTTGTTTATTCTAATAAGCTACTTTAGATTTACAAGGAAGGATTTCCTAGGGTAATGAGAGCAGGTGAATATATAATGGAAAAGACTAATATATTAAAATTTATATCAATAATATTTGTAATTATTGCTTTCATTTCAACATTTCTGTTTCTTAGATATAAACCTGGAAGAATAATAGATGGATATACTCAATTTGGTAGAACAGGATTCAAGCAGCTGGAGTATCCCGAAGAAGGAGAGGAAATTGCAGTAATAAAGACTAGCATTGGAGATATAAAGATTAGGCTTTTCCCTGATGCAGCTCCACTAGCTGTGGCGAACTTTAAAACTCTGGCAAAGGAAGGATTTTACAATGGATATGCCTTTGACAGAGTTGAAGAGGATTTTTTCATAAAGGTTAGAATAATAGACTCAACTAAAAGCATATATGGAGGCTATTTTAAAAAGGAAATCAGCGATGAATATCATCATTTTACAGGTGCTGTTGGAACTCAGGGGAGTAATGAAGGCAATACTAGCAGCTTTTATATAATATGTAATAGTGGAATAGAACCTGCATATTTGGAGTTGATGTCAAAAATAGGTGAAGAATATGGATATACTCCAGAGCTTATAGAAGCATATAAAACTTTTGGAGGGGTACCAAGGTTAGATGGGGATTATACTATTTTTGGACAGGTATTTTATGGTATGGATACTGTTTTTGAGATAAATAAGAGGCCTTTAGTATTGGATACTGATACAGGAGTAACAGTAGATTCAATAGTTATAAACTCAGTAGAAATTGTACCTTATAAAAAAGAGTAAAACCATAACCATTCCTTACATAATGGCCATTTCCCATGAATAATTATATAATAGGAGGTGGCCTATATGCGTAAAATACTGTCAGTTGTACTAATTGGGTTTATAGTTCTTTGGACTTATAATATATTTATAGATAATATAATAGTGCTGGAAAAACCGGAAGAAGAGCCTTATAGAGGCATGATAAGGATATGGGATATTTCCAGACCGGACATGAACATAAATAGCACCTATTCCTGGATGGCAGATAAGATAAGAGCCTTTGAAAAAAGGAATGCTGGTGTTTATATAGAATATGTTCAAGCTGATATGGAAAGCATATACAATGCAATAGTCAATGGAAACGTAGAAGAGAATGAAATGCCAGATATAATACCTGTAGATGCTAATTTTTTTGATTTCAATCTATTAGAGCCATTAGATGAATATTTAAAAGAAGATGAAATAGAGGAGTTTAAGCATCAGATACTAAAATCTGTGACATATAAGGACCAAATTGTGGCAATTCCAGTGGCAATGAGTTCAAATGTAATGCTTATAAATTTAGATAGATTTAATGAGAGGGGAGTTTCTCCTCCTTTAGGTGGAGACTGGACCTATGATGAGTTTGTAGATACTCTTAAACGCTTGAAATATGATTCTGATGGAGATGGTATAATAGACGAATATGGATTTATTTCTTCCATAGAGACTAATAGATATTATATTTGGCCCATAATCCTATCAGATGGTGGAGAATTCATAAACCCAAAGAGGAGGGAATATAACTTCTATGGAGAAAAAGCAATAAAAGGTTTAGAAAAGGTTATAGCTTTAAAGGAAAAATATGATGTAGTACCAGATTATTTTGGTATAATAGATGAAAGGGATGCATGGCAGATGTTTTATCAGGATAGAAAAGCTGCTATATATATTACAGGCGCATGGGCTGTTCGTTTCTTAGATTCTCAATACAAAAGTGGTGAGGGGTTCAATTTTGATGTAGTAAATTTCCCCATCGGAGATAAGAATTTACCTGTAATATTAAGTGATGACATAATTGCCTATGGGGTTTTAAAGGATGAAGACCCTAAAAAGGTTGAAATGTGTGTTAATCTACTTAAGCATTTAACTACAGAAAGAAACCAGAGGACTCTTGAGACATTAGGCCTATTTACGGTTAGAAGGAATATAGAAGATATGTATACTGATAACCCCAAAATGAAGAAAATAGAGCAAATTCTAAATTACACTATATATGTACCCTTTGTTGATTATAAATCTGAAATTGATGCTATAGCTAATGAGGAAATTAGAAAAGCCATAATGGGAGAAAAATCTTCCTCTGAAGCTATAGAGGATGCTAAAACTGAAATAGATAGATTAACAAATAAAAATAATGACTAGGAGTGGTATTTTGGAAAAGTCAGCAATTTATGAACTATTTAAAGATAAAGATTTTGGTAAGATCTTATTTGACGAACCTATGAAAAACCATACTTCATTTAAAATTGGCGGGCCAGCAGATGTGCTTATTATACCTGATAATGAAGAAAGTGTTATGGAAGCTATTAAATACTGCAGAGAAAACAATGTGAAGTATTTTATAATGGGAAATGGAACAAATCTGTTGGTTAAGGATACAGGAATAAGAGGTGCAGTGGTGAAAATTGCCAATGGGTATGATAAAATAGATGTTACAGAAAATAGAGTATTTTGTCAAAGTGGAGCATTGTTGAAAAAAGTTGCAGAATTTTGTTTAGAAAACTCCCTAACTGGTTTTGAATTTGCTTGTGGTATACCAGGAACTGTTGGCGGAGCAATTGCCATGAATGCAGGAGCTTATGGCGGTGAGATGAAGGACATTGTAACTAAGGTAAGAGTTTTAGATAGAAACAATAATATCGTGGAGCTTTCCAACGAAGATATGAAGTTTAGATATAGAGGTAGTAGCGTAATAGATGAAGAACTTATAGTATTAGGTGTTGAATTTAAACTTGAAAAAGGGGAATACTCAGCTATAGAAGAAAAGATGAAAGATTTGACAAATAGAAGGGAAACGAAGCAGCCTTTGGAATATCCCAGTGCTGGAAGTACATTTAAAAGACCTGAAGGCTATTTTGCAGGAAAGCTTATAGATGATGCAGGCCTTAGAGGAGTACGCTATGGTGATGCTCAAGTGTCAGAAAAGCATTGCGGTTTTGTTATCAATGCAGGTAATGCAACCTTTGATGAAGTAATTACACTTATTAAGACAATTCAAAAGGTAGTTCATGATAGATTTGATGTTATGTTGGAGACGGAAGTAAAAATAATAGGTGATGATTAGAAGGGAATTGATATGAAACTAATAGCAGATTACCATACTCATACAATATACAGCCATGGAAAGGGTACCATAAGAGACAATGTAGAAGCAGCACTAAAAAAAGGATTAAAGGAAATAGGTATATGTGACCATGGTCCAGGGCATTATCTTTATGGTGTTAAAAGAGATAAGCTATTTAAGATGAGGGAAGAAATAGATCAACTAAACAAGGAGTATAAAGAAAAGGGAATTAGAATCCTTCTAGGCGTAGAAGCAAATATAATTGGGTATGAAGGTACTATTGATGTAGACGATGAAATAATTGAAATGCTGGATATATTGCTTCTTGGGTTTCATTATGGGGTTATACCTAAATCTGCAAAGGAATATATGATTTTAAATGTAATGAATCCATTGTCTAAGGTATTACCCTTTATGAGGGAATGGGTTGAAAGGAGAAATACAGAGGCTATTCTTAAAGCCATTGAAAAATATCCAATAGATATGATTACCCATCCAGGAGATAAGGCAAGGTTAAATATAAAGGAGGTTGCAGAGGCAGCTTATAGAAAAGGAATAGCTTTGGAAATTAATGCAAAACATCATCAACTATCTGTAGAAAACTTAAAAAAAGCATTAGATACAAAAGTTGATTTTTACATAAATAGTGATGCACATCATCCTTCAGATGTAGGAGAAGTGGAAGAATCAATAGCAAGAGCTAAAAAAGCTGGAGTACCTATTTACAGAATTAGAAACGTGGAAAAACAATAGAGGTGAATTATATGGAGTTTGTAATTATAACAGGCATGTCGGGAGCAGGGAAGAGCCAGGCGATGAAGGCTATGGAGGATATTGGATATTATTGCATGGACAACCTACCACCTGCTCTTTTGGGAAAGTTTGCCCAGCTATGCCATCAATCCAAGAGAAAAATTGAAAAGGTTGCAATAGTGGTTGATATAAGGGGAGGAATATTTTTTGAAGATTTGTTTAAAGGATTAGATGAATTAGAAAAAGATGGTATTACCTATAAGATATTGTTTTTAGATGCATCAAATGAAGTTCTTATCAAGCGTTACAAGGAGTTGAGAAGGCCTCACCCTTTAAATATAAATGGAAGTATTGTTGATGGAATTGTTGAAGAAAGAAGACTGCTCCAAAATGTAAAAAATGAGGCAGATTATGTTATAGACACCTCTAGACTAACTATTGGAATGCTTAAGGAGGAAATTGCAAAGATATTTCTAAAGGGATTGGAATTAGGTAAGCTTACTATTTCTGTAGTTTCATTTGGATTTAAACATGGAATACTGTTAGATGCAGACTTAGTATTTGATGCAAGATTTATCTCCAATCCATATTATGTTCCAGAGTTACGAGACCTTACTGGTGAAGATGAAAAGGTAAGAGAATATGTATTTAGGTGGGAGCAGACCAATATATTCGTAGATAAGGTAGTGGACCTGTTAGAGTTTTTGATTCCAAACTATATAAAAGAAGGGAAAACTCAACTTGTTGTAGGGATTGGATGTACAGGAGGTAGGCACAGGTCTGTTGCTATAGCAAAAGAAATTGCTAAAAGATTGGAAGTGAATGGACATAGAGCTATTGCATCCCATAGGGATTATAAGCTGACTTAAAGGAGAATGATTGATTATGAGAGAAAGAACTGCATTGGATAGTAGACCAAAGGTAGTAGCTATTGGTGGAGGAACAGGACTATCAGTATTATTAAGAGGTTTAAAAGAATATACTTCAAATATAACTGCCATTGTTACTGTTGCTGATGATGGAGGAGGTTCAGGAATATTAAGAGAGGATTTAGGAATGCTGCCACCTGGCGATATCCGTTCCTGTATATTGGCATTGGCAAATACAGAGCCTACCATGGAAAAGCTGCTGCAGTTTAGATTCAAAGAGGGAATGTTGAAGGGACAGAGCTTTGGAAATTTATTTTTAGCGGCAATGAATGAAATATATGGTAGCTTTGAAGTGGCAATAAAGGAAACCAGCAATGTATTGGCTGTAACTGGTAAGGTACTACCTATGACATTGGAAAATGTAGTTTTATATGCAGTATTGGAAAATGGTCATGTTATAAAAGGTGAGTCAAAAATCCCACTGAAGAACAAGGAATTAAAAAGCAGAATAGATCACATATATATGGAGCCAAAAATTAGCTATCCATTAGATGAAGCTATTATGGCAATAGAAGAAGCAGATGTTATTGCACTTGGTCCAGGAAGCCTTTATACCAGTGTTATCCCTAATCTTCTAGTAAACGACATGGTAAGTAAAATACGTAGTTCTAAAGCTCCCAAAGTATATATATCCAATGTTATGACTCAACCTGGTGAAACTGATGGATATACAGTTTTAGATCATGTAAATGCTATTTTAAAACATAGCTGTGAGGATTTTCTTGATTATGTTATTGCAAATATTGAGAGAATTCAGGAAGAAACTCTTGAAAAATATATATTTGACGGATCAGAGCCTGTAGTATTAGGGGACTCAGATGAGGATGTTTTAGAGAAAAAGGGTATTAAGCTAATTAAAGAAAATCTTGTGGATATTAAGAAGGATTATATTCGTCATAATTCTATGAAATTAAGCCAAATATTAATGGATATAGCTAATAAATAAAGGTGACATAAGTCACCTTTAATATTATGGCCTTTTAACTTCTCCCAGCATTTTAGATATTAAGGTACCAGCTGTTCGCTTTGTAAGCTCGTCATAGTTTACATTAGTATTTAGTTCTCCTGCCAGTTTCTTAATAGTTTCAATCTGTCTCTTAGTAGGAGGGTCTTCAGTATTGGCAATGTAATTATCTTCAAATTCACCTTCATTCTCATCTATTGATATCTCTTCAATAGCTGTCATTCCTACATTGGTTAAATCTCTTAAAACTCTAGCCTTAGCACGAGTAGATGCCATTCTTATTATATGAGGTGCTATACTTGAATTTACTGATTTGGGACTTGCATCGCCTAAGTCTGTGTATATTTCATTTTCAGTTGTAGCGGTGGCTTTGCAAATAGCTGTCATGTCGTTTTCAGGTGTAGGAAATTGTATTAGCTCAACTACAATTGATTTTAAGTTTTTTTGATGGGCAAGGTCTAACAATCCTTCGTAAGTGACATAGGATTTTCCTTGCAGGTTTATTATGAACTTTTCGTTAATAGTCATTAAACCACCTCAATTATATTGTTATTCATTTGGTAAATTTTAAACCTGGCAATATTGCCTATGTATAACAATTTGAGGTGGTTTAGGAAAAGTTATTTTGTTAAGTATAAAATACCTAATTTTATTGTATTCTCTAAGGCTTCCTTGTGAGTTCTTTCATAGGAATGGGAAGCATCTACGCCAGGGCCAATTAGTGCAACCTTAAAATCATATCCTGCCCTTAAAGCAGCAGAGCCATCAGAGCCATAATATGGATATATGTCTATTTTATAGCTTAAATTATTTTCTTCAGCTAATTTTACAAGCCTCTTTCTAAAGCTTAAATCATATGGTCCAGAGCTATCCTTTGCACAAATTGTAACGCTGTATTCATCTGAAGTCTGGCCTTCACCTGGAGCTGCCATATCTACTGCAATAAACTCATAGGTTTTTTCTGGTATGCCAGCACATGCTCCATGTCCTACTTCCTCATAGTTGCTTATGAAAAAGTTTGTAGTGTATTTTGGTTTAATATTATTTTCTACAAGGTATTTTGCCATTCCTAAGATACATGCTACTCCTGCTTTGTCGTCTAAGTGTCTGGATTTTATGAATCCGCTATTTGTATATGTAGTTCTTGTATCAAAGAATATGAAGTCGCCCACATTTATTCCCAGTTTTAACACATCTTCCTTAGAAGATACTTTTTCATCAAGCCTTATTTCCATATTATCAGCATTTCTCTCCAAATCCTTAGTGCCCTGACCATGAACATGGGAGCTTGCCTTTGTTATAAGTATTGTTCCTGTGAAAGTTTTTCCTTGGCTATTTTCTATGGAAACATATTCTCCTTCTATTGTATCCATTACATATCCGCCTATTTGGGTAAGCTTAATCCTGCCATTTGATTTTATCTCCTTTACCATTCCTCCAAGGGTGTCTACATGGCCAGATAATGTTACTTCATTATCCTTATTCTCTCCTTCAATAGTAGCAATGAGAGCTCCCTTGTTGCTTCTGTATGTGTGGATACCCATAGAATTGAATTCCTTTTCTACAAAATCTATTGCCTTATCAGTATTTCCTGTAGGGCTTGGGATATTAAGAAGTGCTATTAACTTTTCTATTACATAATCCATGTTTAATTCCATTGAAATACCTCCTTAAATTTTGACTATATTAGTGTTATATAATTATAATACTATATTATCATAATATTGAAAAATTTTTTTAGCACTTTATATGATTTTATAGTATAATAACCTTAATATTCATATTGTAATATATAGGAGTTGGTCTTAGTGTTTGAGGAAGTTAGTGCTGGAGGTGTTGTAGTATTTGGTAATACTATATTGCTACTAAGAAAATTTAATGGCGATTGGGTACTTCCTAAGGGAAGAGTTGAAAAGAATGAAAATACACGGATTACGGCAATAAGAGAAGTCCTGGAGGAAAGCGGTGTAAAAGCTGAAATAATAAGGTATATTGGAATGGTTCATTATACTTATAAGAATATTAAGGGAAATGAAATGGTATATAAGACTGTCCACTGGTATCTGATGAAGACCAATAGCATGGAATCAGTACCACAGAAGAGAGAAGGATTTGTAGAAGCCAAATTTGTTCATATTGATAAGGTATTGGATTTAGTTAAATATAAGGATGAGAAGAAAATCATAATGAAAGCTCTAAAATTTATAGAATAGAAGTAGGAGAGATAATATGTCATTTTCATCTATGGCTAAAAATGAAATATCAAGATTGCCTATTGAAAATAAATGCTGTTCAATAGCAGAATTGGCTGCAATCATCCGTATGTGTGGAACAATTCAGATATCTGGAATGACAAGGATAAATCTTAAGTTTGTAACTGAAAACGCTGCCATAGCCAGAAGGATATTTTCCCTTCTTAAGATATTATACAATACTGAAGTGGAAGTAATGGTAAGAAGAAACAGACAACTAAAGAAGAATAACAATTATTTAATAGTAGTTATGAATACAGATACCACTAAAAAGATACTGAAAGATGTTGGATTAATAGTGGATGATGAAAGCAATAATTTTAATTTAATATATAAGGTACCAGAAAGGTTAATTAAAGATAGATGCTGTAAAAGAGCATATATTAGAGGTGCTTTTTTAGGCGGTGGCTCAATTAGCAACCCAGAGAAATCCTACCATCTGGAATTTGTAACAAATAACGAAGAGCATAGCAATGATTTGCTTGATATAATTAATTCCTTCGGGTTGAATGCTAGAATAGTCCTTAGGAAGGAAAATTATGTAATATATTTAAAGGAAGGCGAGCAGATAGTAGATATATTGAATATTATAGGGGCTCACCAGGCATTACTGAAGTTTGAGGATATAAGGGTATTTAAGGATGTAAGAAATAATATAAATAGAATTGTTAACTGTGAAACTGCAAATTTAAGTAAAACTATAAATGCATCTATTAGACAAGTTGAAAATATTGAATATATAGATGAGAAAATTGGAATAGACAAGCTTCCTGAAAATCTAAGAGAAATAGCAAGATTAAGGCTTGCAAATAAGGATGCCAGTTTAAAAGAGTTAGGAGCTATGTTAAAACCTCCAGTAGGTAAATCAGGTGTAAACCATAGATTCAGAAGAATAGAAAAGATAGCAGAAGATTTAAGGAGAAAGGAGAAATAGAATGCAGGAAAGAAAAATAGTATTAAACAATGAAGATGGATTACATGCAAGAGCAGCTGCACTATTTGTACAAATTGCCAACAGATTTTCTTGTAATGTATATATAGAATTTAATGGAAAAAAGGTAAGCGGTAAAAGTATAATAGGTGTTATGTCACTTGGTGCCTTTTTGGGAGAGGAAATAACAATTATAACAAATGGTATAGATGAAAAAGAGGCTATTGAAGAACTGACCAATTTAATTGTAAATGATATGAAGAATTTAATATAGGACAATCCTTAAATAGGGATTGTCCTATATTAATAATTTATCTATAACATTTTCAATGAGAGATAGGTCAATTATTCGAAAATCCTCAAGAATTTTTTCAGGCCAGTTTGGAGTAGGCTCATTTGATATGAATTTTTTAGCTGTAGCAATACTGTCCTCTATAATAGATAGGCTATCGTAATCAAGGGTACCCTTTTTTTTGCTTATCATTATGGTCTTGTAAGGAGTCTCATTAGGCTTAATGCTTCCTGATAATGGATGAGTAGTCAATACATGACCCTCATGTATTTTATTTCTTACATATTCTAAAACATCTAAATAGGAATACTTCTCATTGTATACAACAGTATATCGGTCTTTATACTTTTCAAATACCAATTTGTTATTTGTGATTATTATGCTATCCATGGCTTACCTCCATAATATTTATAAATATATTCTACCACAAACACATCTATTATAAAAGAAGAGATGGCTTTTATACCATCTCTTCTTAAACTATCATAATAATAAGTTTATATATCCAATTAGCAGAAATCCCTGCCACCAATCCTCCAATTGTATGGCTAAATATTGCTCTTCCAGTTAGGTGACTGCATTTTAAGCCATCCATCATTGCAACATGAGTACTTAAATATCCGCTCCAACACATGCACATAGATGTAAAGACTGCAATATCATTTGCATGTACAGTGCCCATTTCAACCATCTTTGGAACAAGACCAATAGCAGCTCCAGCTGCACCTAAGGAAGTTATTGGTACTGATATGGCTTCAGGAGAAGAAAATCCAAATAGAGGAACTAAAATGAACTTAAGCTTTTCACCAACTAAAGGTAGAAAAGCAATACCTTCATAGGCAGCACCGGTATAGCCATTAGGAGAAGGGCCATTAGTCAGCATCAGTACTATTGTACAGATAATTAAAACCCCAGGTATTATAGCAAGCCCCATATCTACCCCTGATTTTGCACCAGTTAGTAAAGAATCCATAAATCTTGTACCAATACTTCCACTACGAACAGTACGATAGTTAAAATCGGTATTGTTAGCGTTTTCATCTGAAGGGATGCACATTTCAGTCTTTCCATATATCTTGGATGTATGTCTTAACATTAATCTGGTACTTACAATACTACCTATAATAGTACCTATATTTCCTACTATAACTGCCAATATGAAATTTTCCCCATTAGGAGAAGGTAACCCCATCATAAAAGCTGTGATAATAAGGCCCATACCGAAGGATGTACCTAGATTAGTTAGTGCAGGTAACTGGTATTTCTTAAAGTATCTTCTAAAACTTTTATCATCTGCTAGAGTCAGTATTGCTGGATTATCTGAAAGATAAGTTGATAGGACTCCTATAATAGCAGCTCCTGGTAAATCATAGATTGGCTTCATTAATGGTGATAGGATTTTATTTATCATTGCAATTACACCAAATTCAGAAAATAGTCCTGAAATTGCGCCTGCGATGACAGCAATGCTCATTATATAGAATACTGTGTCAATGAGAAGGGCATAAGCTGTATTCATCATTGTGTTTATCATGTTTATAGCACCCATTTTGCTTCCCATAGCTCCAAACAGGGCAATAAACAAACCAAGAAAGACAAATGTTTCTAAACTAATTGCCTTTTTTACATTAGGTTTACTTTGTATATTATCTTTTTTTACTTTTTCATAAATTACATCAGAGGGCATTTCTGCAGCTCTAGAGCTATCTGAATTCATTTATTGTCCTCCTTTAGTGTTTATTTTAAAAACGATTTATATTAAAAAAATTATGACATCGATACAATATTATCAAATGAATAATAGGGTGTCAATTACATTTTATTAAAAGGATACGCATAGTTTACACGTTTTAAGAAAAATAACATATTTAAATATTCAAAAAACATAGAAAATTCAAACTAAAAATGTTAATAAATTAACATGCTATAGCGTTAAAGCACTAGCATCCGTAACTTCACTAAACCTTGTATTTTACAGTTTTATTATTCTGTATTTGTGATAAAATATAATTAGATTATATAGGAAGGGTTTTATTATGGGTAAAAATGGATTTGTTCATCTACATGTCCATACTGAATATAGCTTATTAGATGGATCCACAAGAATTGGAGACCTTTTAGATAGAACAAAGGAATTGGGGATGGATACCATAGCAATAACAGACCATGGGGCTATGTTTGGTGTTATTGATTTCTACAAAAAAGCTAAATCAAAAGGTATTAAACCAATATTGGGTTCAGAGGTATATATAGCAATAAATAAATATTATGAAAAGGAACAGAAGGACAAGAATCAGTATCACCTAGTGCTATTAGCTGAAAACAATGTTGGATATGGAAATCTGATGAAGATTGTTTCAGAAGGATACATTAATGGATTTTACTATAAGCCAAGGGTAGACCATGATGTGCTTAAAAAATATAGCAAGGGAATAATTGCATTAAGTGCCTGTTTAGCAGGAGAAGTGCAGCAGCATTTATTGAATGGAAACTATGAAAGGGCTAAAATGGTAGCCCTTGAATACAATGATATATTTGGGCAGGGTAATTTCTTTCTTGAGCTACAGGATCATGGAATTAGAGAACAAAAAGAGGTAAATAACCTCCTCATAAGACTAAGTGAAGAAACAGGAATTCCTTTGGTAGCTACTAACGATGTTCATTACTTAAAAAAGGAAGACGCAGTGGTACATGATGTACTGCTGTGTATCCAAACAGGTAAAACTGTAGATGATAAGGATAGGATGAAGTTTCCAACAGATGAATTCTATTTAAAATCCTGTGAAGAGATGGAAGAGATATTCGATTTTAAGAGAGAAGCACTGGAAAACACGGTTTGGATTGGAGAAAGGTGCAATGTGACTTTAGATTTTAACACTATGCATTTACCTGAATATAAGGTACCTGAAGGATATACCAATATAGAGTATCTTAGAAAACTGTGCATGGAAGGGCTTAAAAACAGATATAGTGATATAACTCCGGAAATAGAGGAGAGATTTAATTTTGAATTTAAGACTATAGTGGACATGGGTTATGTGGATTACTTTTTAATTGTCTGGGATTTTATAAAATATGCAAAGGATAGAGGCATTATGGTAGGACCTGGAAGGGGTTCTGCTGCTGGAAGCATTGTATCCTATGCCTTAGGAATCATAGACATAGACCCGTTAAAATACGATTTGCTCTTTGAAAGATTTTTAAATCCAGAAAGAGTGTCAATGCCAGATATAGATATAGACTTTTGCTATGAGAGAAGAGAAGAAGTTATAGATTACGTAGTGAATAAATATGGTTCCGATAGGGTTGCTCAAATATGCACCTTTGGTACCATGGCAGCAAGAGGTGCCATAAGGGATGTAGGGAGAGCAATAAATATGCCATATGGAGAAGTTGACTATATAGCAAAGCAAATTCCCATGGAGTTAGGAATGACCATTTCAAAGGCTCTAGATGTAAACAAGACATTGAGGGAGATGTATGAAACAAGGGAAGAAGTTAGGAAATTAATTGATTTGGCATTAGCTGTGGAAGGACTTCCTAGGCATACATCTACGCATGCTGCAGGAGTAGTTATTTCAAAGGAGCCTATAACCAACTATGTGCCTCTATCAAGGAATAACGATGCTATAACTACTCAGTTTAATATGATAGAACTGGAAGAGCTGGGTTTGCTAAAGATGGATTTTTTAGGGTTAAGAACTCTTACAGTTATTAGAGATGCAGTAGAATTAATTGAGAAAAACCATGGATTAAAAATAGATTTTACCAGTATTGATTATGAAGACCCTAAAGTGTTGGATATGTTTGCAAAGGGAGAAACCTTGGGAGTATTCCAGTTTGAAAGTGCTGGAATGAGGCAGTTTTTGAAAGAACTTAAGCCAAATATGTTTGAGAACTTAATAGCTGCAAACTCATTGTTTAGGCCAGGTCCCATGAATCAGATTCCTCAGTATATTATGAATAAGCACAATCCAGAGAACATTGAATATTTACATCCAAAGCTTAAGCCAATTTTAGAGGTAACCTATGGCTGTATAGTTTATCAGGAACAGGTAATGCAGATTGTAAGGGATATAGGTGGATTTACTATGGGTGGTGCAGACCTCTTAAGGCGTGCAATGGGCAAAAAGAAAATGGATGTTATGGAGATGGAGAGAAAAAGGTTCATATATGGTGAAACTGATGAAAATGGTCAAGTTATAGTAAAAGGTGCCATAAGAAATGGAGTAGATGAAAAGACTGCAAATAAGATTTATGACCTGATGATTGATTTTGCTAAATATGCCTTCAACAAGTCTCATTCTGCAGCTTATGCAGTGGTAGCCTATAGAACTGCCTGGTTAAAATACTATTATCCTGTAGAATTCATGGCTGCACTAATAAGCAGCGTAATGGGTGATACCAACTCCGTATCATTATATATTCAGGAATGCAAGAGGTTAGGAATAGAAATACTTCCTCCAGATATAAATGAAAGCTATAAGAAATTTACCGTTGTGAATGGGAAAATTAGATTTGGTCTAATGGCAGTAAAAAATGTAGGTGAAGCTTTAATAGATGGGATAATAGAAGCAAGGAAATCTGGACATTTCAAAAGTTTTACAGATTTTTGTGAACGCATTGAGGATATAAATCCGTCCATTATGAACAAGAGAGCAGTGGAAAGCTTGATAAAATGTGGTGCCATGAATAGTTTAGGAGGAAATAGGGCTCAACTGTTGGCTATATTTGAAAAAACCATGGATAGCATTCATAATGACAGGAAACGAAATATAGATGGCCAATTCTCAATGTTTGTAAATATTGATAGCAATATGCATGAGGATAATCTTCCTGAGCTGAAGGAGTTTTCACAGAGAAATCTATTGGCTATGGAAAAGGAAACCCTGGGAATATATATAAGTGGCCATCCTTTGCAGCCTTATGAAGAGGAACTTAAGAGAATCACCACAATAAATACTTCTGAAATATTGCAGGCAAATGAACATATGGATAATAATATTAGTGAAGATTTGGATGGAAAAAGGGTAGTTATTGGTGGTATTATTAATTCTAAGAAGAATAAAATAACCAAAAACAACAATATGATGGCATTTATAAGCTTGGAAGACATGTATGGTACAATTGAGTGCATAGTCTTTCCTGCTACTTATGAAAAGTATAACAGGTTTATTGAAGAAGATAGTATTGTGGTTATTGAAGGGAAAATTACCACAAGTGAAGAAGAGGATCCTAAAATAATATGTGAAAAGATCAGCCCTCTTTCCAAATACAGAAAGGGGAAGGTTTATCTTAAAATATCAAAAGGAAAACCAATTGATGTATTTGAATCTATTAAGAAGATTTTATCAAAGTATAGAGGTGAAATACCTGTGTATGTATATATGGAATCAACAAATAAGACTGTAATGGCCCATAGAGATTATTGGGTAAATATAGAAGAAAATCAACTTTTCCAGGAACTTATAGAGATTCTTGGAGAAGAAAATGTTAAAGTCTCATAACAATATTAAATTATGATATAGTATATAAAACATATTTGTTACAGGGTAGGGGAGTTTATGATGTGGACTGCAGTATATTTAGCTACAGGTTTGGAATCAGCGCAAAAAATAGAAAATAAACTTAAAAATGAAGGTTTTTTAGTAAAGGTTAAATTATTTTCTAAAGAAGGAGATGAGGAATTATACGAAATATTAGCTCCTGAATTTGAAGCCAATGAAATACAGTCAGTACTATTTGACTTAGGTATAATATGATTATTGGGAGGTTAAAAATGAATACAATTGGAATTCTAACCAGTGGTGGGGATGCACCAGGAATGAATGCTGCTATAAGGTCGGTTGTAAGAACAGCTATATATAACAAGCTAAAAATATATGGAATAAAAGAAGGTTATAATGGCCTTATAAACGGTAAATTGGAGGAAATGAATCTATCATCTGTGGCAGATATAATACACAGAGGTGGTACAATGTTAAGAAGTGCCAGGTCTGATGAGTTTATGACAGAAAAAGGCCTTAATAAGGCACTGGATGTATTGAGAATATTTGATATTGACGGTTTGGTAATATTAGGTGGTGATGGTACTTTTCGTGGTGCAAAGACATTAAGCGATGCTGGAATACCAGTTGTTTGCATTCCATGTACCATTGATAATGATATGGGATATACAGACTATACAATTGGATTTTTTACTGCTGTTGAGACAGTAGTAGATGCCATGAGTAAGCTTAGAGATACTTCAACATCTCATGGAAGGGCAAATGTAGTGGAAGTTATGGGGCGTTCCTGCGGAGATATTGCTCTATATGCAGGATTAGCAGGAGGAGCAGAGAGCATTATTGTTCCTGAAATTGAATTTAACATAGATGAAGTATGTAGGAGGGTAATACAAGGTAAAAATAGAGGAAAACTACACCATATAATAGTGCTGGCAGAAGGAGTGGGTAATGCCTATGAGGTAGCTGAAACAGTACAGGAAAGAACTAATACTGATGTTAGAGTTACAATACTTGGGCATATTCAAAGAGGAGGAACACCAACAACATATGATAGAATACTTGCAAGTAAAATGGGTAATAAAGCAGTAGAACTTTTACTGGCAAATGAAACAGGTAAGGCTTTAGGTATAAAGTGTAATAAAATAATAAGTGTAGACCTTGAGGATGCATTGAATACAAAGAAAATATTTGATAAAGAGACCTATGAAATTGCAAAAATCCTTTCAATTTAGATAAAGGGAGTGGTAACGTGAAAAAGACAAAGATAGTATGTACCATAGGGCCTGCATCAGAAAAGGAAGAGGTATTAAAGCAGCTTATTCTTAATGGTATGAATGTGGCAAGGCTTAATTTTTCCCATGGTACTTATGAGGAACATAAGAAGAGAATAGATACCATTAAGAGGGTAAGAAATGAATTAGGATTGCCAATAGCCATAATGCTAGATACAAAGGGACCGGAAATAAGAATTAGAAAGTTTAAAAATGGTACTATTACTTTATCAGATAATGATACCTTCACTTTGACAACCAGAGACATAGAAGGAGACGAATCTATTGTCAGCGTATCCTATGATAATTTACCTAATGATGTAAAGGTAGGAAGCAAAATATTAATTGATGATGGGCTGGTAGAATTAGAAGTTAAGGAGATAGTTAATGGTACGGATATAGTTTGTAGGGTTATAAATGGTGGGACATTAAAAGACCATAAAGGAGTAAATGTACCCAATACTCCAATAAATTTACCAGCTATAACAGAAAAGGATATTAGTGACATAAAATTTGGAATAGAAAATGATGTTGATTTCATAGCTGCTTCCTTCGTGAGAAAAGCTGATGATGTGTTCCAGATTAGAAAGGTACTTGAAGAAAACGGAGGAGGACATATTGAAATAATTTCTAAAATTGAAAGCCAGGAAGGTGTTGACAATATTGATGAGATAATTGAAGCTTCTGATGGCATAATGGTAGCCAGAGGAGACTTAGGCGTTGAAATAGAGCCAGAGGAAATTCCTTTACTTCAGAAAATGATAATCAAAAAATGTAATATAGAAGGGAAACCGGTTATTACTGCAACTCAAATGCTGGATTCAATGATACGAAACCCAAGGCCTACAAGGGCAGAGGTTACTGATGTGGCAAATGCAATACTTGATGGTACAGACGCCATTATGTTGTCAGGTGAAACTGCAGCAGGAAAGTATCCTGTAGAAGCTGTAAAGACTATGAAAAGCATTGCTATAAGAACTGAAACATCAACTGAATACCTGGATACTTTAAAATCAAAAAGGGTGTTAGATGATTATATATCAACAACAAATGCAATTAGCAGAGCAACCTGTACTATAGCTGAAGATTTAAAAGCAACAGCCATAATAACGGCCACATCCAGTGGATATACTTCAAAGGCAGTATCTAAATTTAGACCAAAATCTCCTATAATTGCAGCAACTACTACAGAGAGGGTAATGAGAAAATTGGCATTAGTATGGGGAGTCTATCCCGTACTGTCAGTAAAAAGTGAGAATACAGACGAAGTAATAGATATGTCTATTCACAGTGCCATGATGAAGGGATATGTAAATGAAGGCGATCTGATAGTTATTACTGCTGGAATACCTGTAGGAGTTTCAGGAACTACAAACCTTCTTAAAGTTCATACCATTGGAAAGATACTGTTGAAGGGAACAGGTATTGGAAGAGAATCAGTATACGGTAAAGTATGCGTAGGAAATAGTAAGCTTGAATTGAAAGACAAATTCAAAAAGGGAGATATTTTAGTCTGTCAATATACAGACAGCGATCTTGTAGAATTTATGGAAAAGGCTAAGGCAATAATAGTTGAAAGAGGAGGCCTTACTTCCCACGCCGCAATAGTTGGATTGAACTTTGGAATACCTACAATTGTAGGAGCTAATGATGCTACCAGTATATTGAAGGATGGAGATATAGTGACTGTAGATGCAGCTACAGGTGTAGTATATAAGGGAGAAGCCAAAGTACTTTAGGAGGTATCTATGGAGAATTCTACAACTATAAGGGTTAGATATAAGGATACAGATCAGATGGGAGTAGTATACAATGGAAACTACTTTACATGGTTTGAAATAGGAAGGGTAGAATTTTTGAGGAGTCTTGGAATTAGATATCTAGATTTGGAAAAAATGGGAGTATACATTGCAGTGGCTGAAGCATATTGTAAGTACATTAGACCAGCTAAATATGATGATGAAGTAGTAATAAAGACAAAAATAAGAAGGCTTACAGATGTGAGGCTTGAATTTGATTATTCTTTATATAGAAAAGAAAATAATGAGCTTTTGGCAACTGGATATACAGTACATGCCTTTGTAGATAAGGATATTAAGCCAATTAATTTAAAAAAGAAGCATGAGGATATTTGGAAACTATTAGAGGAAGCAATGTAAGAAAACTGTGACCTTGGTTCATGAAAATATTATAAAGTAAAATATAGAAAGCTTGATTAAAAAGGTTATAAAAGAATAAGAATTAGATAATATTAGTATACTTTAATAAAAAATGGGCATAATAATAAGAAAAATGTGGGAACTGATTCTTTAAAGGGCGCTTTCAGTGCCCTATTTTTTTGGAAGGAGTATGAAAATGGATTATAGCATTGGAGACAGATTGGAATTAGAAATAGTTGATTTGAACAATGAAGGAATGGGGGTAGGCAAATATAAAGGATTTACATTCTTTGTTGAGGGATGTACCTTAGGTGATAAGGTGTTATTTGAAATAATAAAGTTGAAGAAGAACTATGGACTGGGAAGAACAATTGAGATATTGGAAGAATCACCATATAGAATAGAATCTAAATGTATATATTCAGATAAATGTGATGGATGTGAACTTCATAATTTAAAGTATGACAAGCAGTTGGAACTAAAAAGAAATATAGTTAAGAGCAATTTAGAACGTATTGGGAAAATTAAGGATATAATAGTCAAAGAAACTATTGGGATGGAATACCCTTATAGATACAGAAACAAGGGGGAATTCAAGGTAGGTCCAAACTATGAAATTGGATATTTTAAAAGAGGAACCCATGATATCTATCCAGTAGAAAGTTCTATTATTCAAAAGGAAACTGCAGATAAAGTTATAAGGCTTTTAAAGGAGTTTATGAAGAAGTATAAAGTTGAAGGATATGATAGGAAAGTAAAAAAAGGAATTATAAAGAATTTAGTTGTAAGGACAAATAAAGATAATAAAGTAATGGTAGTTATTGTTACAAAAGGAGAGAAACTACCCCATAAGAAGGAGTTAATAGATATTTTTACAAGTCAGCCAGAATTAGATGTTGTAAGCATATACCAAAATATAAATCCTAGGGATACTTCAGTCATACTGGGGCCAAAGGATATAAAGCTGTATGGAGAAGAAAGGCTTATAGATTATATAGGGGAATACAAGTTTTTAATATCTCCCAAATCCTTCTTCCAGGTAAACCATGTTCAAACAAAAGTATTATATAACAAAGTAGTAGAATACCTGAATCTAAAGGGCAATGAAACTGTAGCAGATTTATATTGTGGTATAGGTACCATCTCATTATATATTTCAAAATGTGCAAAAAAGGTTTATGGAGTAGAGGTAGTAAAAGAGGCAATAGAAGATGCTAAAGAAAATCTAAAGTTAAACCAGGTAGACAATGTGGAGTTTATACTTGGAAGAAGTGAGGATATTCTTCCTGAGTTAAATAACAAAGGAATTAGATTTGATGCTATAGTGGTAGACCCTCCCAGAAGTGGATTGGACAGAGGATTAATAGATGCAATTGTAGAAGCAAACCCGGAGAAAATCGTATACGTCTCCTGTAATCCATCAACACTGGCAAGGGATTTGGGATATTTGGTGGAAGAAGGGTATAAGGTAATGGAGGTGCAGCCTGTAGATATGTTCCCGCATACAAGTCATGTGGAGTGCGTGGTAGAGATACAAAAAGTATAATCTTTGAGATAGCTCGATTTTCCAAGGTTTCCGATGGTTTTCACTTTGTTAATAACGGACCTGATTTTCGAAATAAAAAGCCTATTTCTGAGCTGGAGATAGGAATAGCTGTTCGGATATG
>ENA-OWPA01000754-OWPA01000754.1-bioreactor-metagenome-genome-assembly--contig:-NODE-754-length-33752-cov-21.987617_pt1 | contig 33752 bp, 30 predicted proteins | sample MGYA00238139_ERZ651803 | MGnify/ENA primary metagenome ERZ651803 (study PRJEB26909, sample SAMN07631231) | bioreactor metagenome | isolation source: Switchgrass digestor | place: USA: Dartmouth... | reverse complement strand
GTTCGAGCCCCTGGAGGTGCATTTTAAAAGTTCTAATTTGGCAACTTGGTTTTGCTGGGTTAGGACTTTTCTTTTTGTCTTTTTTGCCTTTTGCCGTTTTTATATACCAAATACTTGGATTTAAATTTTTCAGTTATTTTCAGTTATATAATAAGCACTTCTTTTTAACGTTTTTTTATTAATTTAAATTCTATTCTTACTCGACTTCGTATTTTACAATATTATACTGGGAATTAATAATTAACCATAACTGAGGGTTATAGACGCTTATATTCCATATGCCTATTCCGTGTAAATTATTATCGGACACTAATTTAAGCAGGGCGTTTATGCTCCTTGCGTCTATAAACCATACAATATGTTCCGTTCGAAAAGGGCCGTTGGTATATAAAAAGAACGGGGTCTGGGATATTTCGTCGAACTGGATGGGTACATTTTCGTTTCTGGCCAGGGCTAAGGCACTGTCATAAGTAAGGGCACGGACACTGGAAATACCGGTGAAGTAGGGCAGTTCCCAGTCATATCCGATTGTCGAAATTCCGAGATTCAACTTTTCCGGTAAGATGACTTCCTTTAAATAATTCAGGTATATTTCTATGTTGTATATTGAACTTATGGGAGAAGGCGGGTTGGGATTGATAGCCCACTCATAGTTCATAAACAGAACATTATCTGCCGTTTGGTTCAATACGGTATAATCAAGTTTCACAAACTCCACTTCGGTTCCGACCATTCTTATATCAGGGTTTATTGTGGCGAAAGCCAGAAAACCTTCAGATGTTATTTTGTTTACAATCCTTTCGTAAGCATTTTCATAATACGGCAGACTTGCCTGCGTAATATACTCAAAGAATATGTTTATTCCGTAAAAACCTTTGTTTTTAAGTATGGTAAGAATATTATCAGCAAGTCTGTCCTGAATTTCTTCATTCAAAAGAATATTAAAAGCCGCTCTGATGTTGGCTTCCCCCTGGAGAGTGAGAGTGGTTAAAAACATCATGGGAATTGTATTATATTCTTTTGCAAGACGAATAAACTCCGTATCGTCATAATAGGTAATAATATCACCGTCGTCTGTTGCCGTATAATTTACAACCGATATATAAGTCAGATACGGCAAAGTTTTACGCAGGGTTTTTATGTTGACATAGGGAAGCGTTATGCTGTGGGTCGCCATGGAATATTTTTTATTATAACTTATTACCAATCTGTCTCCGGGATATAAAAATTCTCTGTCCGCAAGGAAAGGGTTGTTCTGCAACAGCTGCATTATCGAAACATTATAAGAAGCTGCGATGCTTGAAAGGCTGTCGCCTTCCTGCACCGTATAGACAATTTCAGGTTTGGCTATAACCAAACATTGTCCGACGACCAAATGCTCCGGAAAATCCAAACCGTTATCCTGGATAATAGTTCCTGCAGGGAGATCATACATTTCGGCGATAGACTGTATGGTTTCGCCCGGTTGCACAACATGTATAAGCATGGTTAACCTCATAGTTCATTATATATTCAATATATGAATTTCCGGCCGGTAATATCCCTGTTATTGTTGACAATGCGGTTTGATAGAATAATAATTTATTATATAGTATTTTAATTCCTGTTATAAATTAATTTACCGAGACTGGCTGAACCATATGACAGTTATTTTATATTTGGGAGGAAAATATGTCTTTAATTTATGTAAAAGATTTGTTAACAAATTCGGATTGTACTTTTGCGGCAATGAAAAACGGTGAAGTTTATAAATCCAGTTTGAAGGGGATATTACCCGTCATAAACAAGTTAAAGGAAGATCCCGCCTATTTTGAAGGGGCCGATGTGGCTGACGAAGTTATAGGCAAAGCTGCCGCTTTGCTGCTTATATATGGGAAAGTGAGGAGTATATATACTCCTGTAATAAGCGAGCATGCCATGGAAATACTTGAAAAACATCATATTTATTTTGAATATGATAAAAAAGTGCCTTTTATATTAAACCGAAATAAAGACGGAATGTGTCCCATGGAAAAAACTGTCCTTAATACTGACGATCCGGTGACGGCTTATAAACTTCTTTCGGATAAGATTTCAAAACCGTAAATTTCAAAAGCATACTGATTATATCTTCATAAGCTATATGTATTTTAAACCGTATGTATTTAGTATGTAATTTTTTGTTCTTATTGGACAGGATTTGGAATGTATTTTTTTAACACAAAGATAAAATTTTGCCGGAGAATTTTATATGGAAAACTTTATATAATCGGGATGAGAAAAATGAAAAGTATCTTATTATTGGAGGATGATATTAACTTAAATAAAGGGATCAGCCTGAAGCTGAGCAAGGAAGGGTATCGGGTTTTTTCCGCTCATACCGTTAAGGAAGCGGAAGCTGTCTTCGGACGGGAACCGATAGATCTCGTCATCAGCGATATTTCATTGCCGGACGGGAGCGGTTTGGATTTCGGCAAAGCCGTACGTGAAAAAAGTGATGCCATTCTGATTTATCTGACCGCCATGGATCAGGAAATTGATATCGTAAACGGCTACGATACCGGAGCTGACGACTATATCACAAAACCTTTTTCTGTAAATGTATTGACCTCCAAGGTAAACGCCTTTATGCGGAGAATAAGTAAGAAAGACATAGAATTGATTGTATCGGGTGATATTGAAGTATCATTAAAAGAAATGACGGTTAAAAAGGCCGGTACGATTATTCCGCTAAGCAAAACCGAGATACAGCTTTTAATATATTTGCTTGAAAACTCCGGGCGTATATTATCCAAAGAAAATATACTCAACAAGATCTGGGGAGTTGACGGACAGTTTATCGACGATAACACTGTGACGGTGAACATCAGCCGGCTTAAGAATAAGCTGGGAACTGATAATATTTCGAATGTAAGAGGGTTGGGATACATATGGACAGAAAAAGTATACAAAAAATAGGTTATATCGTCTGGATATCGGCAGCAGTTGTAACGGTCGCTGTGATATTTATTGGCGGAATTAATCACGGGAATAAAATCCGGGCCGAACAATTACGGGAACTGATCGTCATATATCCCGAGATTGAAGGTGAGCTTAAGGACAATTATATCTATTATCAGGGCAGAGTTGAACATATGGAACTGATTCTTATGGCGGCTGCTATTTTTTTTACGGTATTTTTTTGCTGCGGCCTGATTATAATGAAAAATCGGGAAATAAGATTAGCCGCCTCGGAACATGACAAGGAGTATGATTTAATTTATGAGCAGCTTTTAAGATTTCATAAAGGTAATTTTGAACTTCTGCCGGCCCTGAAAGAAATCGGTGTTTCGGGAAAGCTGGAAAACGTCCGCGAGGAGCTGCGCGGGTTGTGTTACTATTTCTCGGATTTGAAAACACGGCTTATGGAGGAGGAAAACAGAACAAAATCTCTGATAACGGACATTTCTCACCAGCTAAAAACGCCTCTTGCATCAATTCGCATGTGTCATGAGCTGGCAAAATCTTCGGAATTGTCGGAAATGAACAAAAAGAATATCAGTCCACCGAATCCCAGGAAATAAAAAAGATGGAAATTCTACTTGATGAACTGGTAAAACTGTCACGTCTTGAAAACCATATGATCCAGATTAAACCAAGGAAAAACAGCCTAAAAGAAACCATCAGCGAAGCCGTAAGCCAGGTTTTTATGAAAGCGCGGGAAAAGAATATTGAGATCTGTGTATATATGGAAAAAGATGCGGAAATTATGCACGACAGGAAATGGACCGTGGAAGCCCTGGTAAATATTCTTGAAAATGCCGTAAAATATTCGGAACCGATGACCACGGTTAACGTCAGAATAAGTTATCTGCCTACCGCCGTATTGATAGAGGTTGAAGACGAGGGAATCGGTATTCTGGAAGATGAATTACATGATATATTCAAGAGGTTCTACAGGGGCAACAGGGCAAGGAGGCTGGTAAAAGAAGGCGCGGGAGTGGGGCTTTATCTGGCGCGAAACATTATCGAACAACAGGGCGGAACTATCGTTGCCAAGAGAAAATCCGTACGGGGAACCGTTTTCAAAATAACCTTTCCTGTATAATGTAGTTAATCGTTAACCCTTACAAAACTGTTATGGTTTTTGTAAGGGTTTTGTAATGTTATATAAGTAATATATAATCAGACGTAAAACGTCAGAATATGTTTTGTAAGGAGAGGTATAGATGAGCGTTATTGTTGAAGTTCGGGATTTGGTAAAGTATTACCGTACCGGTGAAAGTATTGTTAAGGCTGTCGATCATGTAAGCCTCAATATAGAACGGGGAAAATTCACGGCAATCGTCGGACGATCAGGCTCCGGAAAATCAACGCTGCTTCACATAATGGGAGGGCTTGATCTTCCCGATTCCGGCCGGGTCCTGATTGAGGGAACGGATATATATAAACTGAAAAGTAACCGGCTTGCCGCTTTTCGCCGAAAAAAGATAGGCTTTGTTTTTCAGGATTAAAATTTGATTCCTTCCCTGAATGTATGGGAAAATGTAGTGTTGACTATTGGCCTTGACGGGAAAAAAGTAAATACGGCGGAAATAGATGACATACTGGATCGTATCGGCCTGGCTGACAAAAAGAAAGCCATGCCGAATACCTTGTCCGGCGGACAAAAGCAAAGGGTTGCCATTGCCAGGGCATTGGCCGGTTCCCCTGCAATCATTCTTGCGGATGAACCCACAGGAAACCTGGATTCCAAAACTGAACTGGAAGTCATGAGTTTACTGAAAAGCTGTGTAAATGAATACAATCAGACTCTGGTTATGATAACCCATGATGAAACCATAGCTCAAATGGCGGATGTCATTATAATGATCGAAGACGGCAAGGTGGTAAGGAAATCATGAGAATGGAAACAAGAATTGCTCTGGCAAATACAAAATATAATAAAAGGAAAAACATACTTACGGGAATTGCGGTTTTTCTTTCCACATTACTGCTTTTTCTCGTTCCGACCGTCGGATACGATATGGTCAAGGCGGAATTTGCGGTAATAAATGAACTGTATCCGAACTGGCATGCCATGTTCAGAAACGTGACTGAAGAAAGAATAGAAAAACTGTCCGTTCATCATTCGGTTGAACGCTTTGGGCTGCGCGGCGACGCAGGTTACATGGCTGACGGGGATGCCGAAATTGCCATGATCTATCTGGATCAGGAAAGTTTTGATATGTATAATTTAAAACTTACAGAAGGGCGGCTTCCGGAAACGGAAAATGAAATTGTCGTCTCCGAAGGAATTCTTAAAGAACTTTCCCTGTCGGGCAAAATCGGGGACACAATCACCGTTTCCTATCAGATTTACAGAGACGGCGGACTGGATTATATCCAAAAGAAGGACTTTACCATATGCGGCTTTCTTCCCGACACTGAAGAAAATGCAAAGCAAAAAAGATATGCCGCATTGATATCGAAATCGTTTTTGGAAAGTGAGATCCCGTCGGAACAGGTATCATATTATTTCTTATTCCGGGTACAGGCAAAAGAAAATGCAACCACGTATCAACTGGAATCGGAAATAAACCGGCTGGCACAACAGTTTGATATTCCGCAGCAGTACGTAACAGCCAATGATGACTATCTGATGGCCAATTATGTGGATCCTGCCTTTATTCCGGGAATAATTATAATTATGTCGATCATAGTAGCCGCCGGTGTGATTACAATTTACAGCATATATTACGTATCCATGGGAGAACGGGTGCAGGATTTCGGAAAGATAAAAGCCGTAGGAGCCACCCAGGCGCAGCTTCGAAGAATTGTCCTTCTTGAGGGATTTATAGTTGCGGTGGTTGCGATACCTTCAGGCTTGCTTGTGGGAACGGTTTTGACCAGGTATGTGATGCTGGGAATGTTTTATTGGTACAATGAGAAAAATCAGATGATAAAGGTGATGAATGAACTCATTTCAGGCGGAAAAGTTCATCTATATCATCTGTGGATATATCTACTTGCCGCCGGTGTGGCCGTAGTCATGGTTTACATATCCTTGCTGCGTCCGATGAAAGTGGCGGCAAAGGTATCCGAAATAGAAGCCATACGTTACCGGGAAGGACAATACGCCAACAAGAAAAAAGAAAGAAAAGGATTTAAAGACATTACGGTCGGCAGACTGGCAAGGATATATCTTACCGGAAGCAAAAGAAAAAGTATAGTTACAATTTGCTCAATGGCTATTACCGGTTTGCTTTTTATGGTCGTGGCAACTTTACTGTCCTGTGCCGACCCGGCCGAAGTGGCTGACAGCCTTATTATTGGTGAATATGAAATTTCACCTGTTGTTGAATTTAATAATAAGGAACATCCGGAGCTGGAATGGAGCGAGGTTTCAGAAAGACAATCCCCTTACCGAAGAATTAAAGGAGCAAATATTGCGTATTGACGGTATCACCGGAGTGGAATGTTACAAGGCTACATATGTAAAATCGGAAATTTTCGGGGATAATAGGGTATGGATTGAAGGAATACCGGAAAGCGGGAAAAAACAACTGGAAAGCGGAATAATCGAGGGTAATGTAACCTATGAGGAATTGATTTCGGGCGACAAAGTCATTATGGACAAGAGAATGCTGCATTGGTATCCGTCCCTGAAGATAGGCGATATTCTGGATGTTGTTGTCAAAGATGAAAACGGCGTCCATAAAAGAAAACTGGAGATTGCGGCCATCGGATATTATCCTTTGGGATTTGTGAATTACAACGACTTTATAATGGCCGATAAAGGACTAGAAACCTTCAGCAATAATAACCTCAATTTTTATTACCATGTATTTGCAAAAGAAAAATATGACAAAGATGTGGAAGCAAAACTTAAATCAATCGTTGAAGAGTCCGGCAGGCTGGAAATGGGAGTCTGGAAAAATGTATATGAAGAATACCGGTCAAACATTGCCTTGACAAGCGGCGTCTGCTATACGTTTCTTGGAATTCTGGGTGCAATCTGTATAATGAACATAATAAATACGATGATTCACAGCGTGTATATAAGAAAAAAGGAAATCGGAATACTGCAGGCACTGGGAATGTCGGATGGGCAGCTTAATAAAATGCTTCAGCTTGAAGGCCTGTTCTATACGGCAGGTACATTGCTTATTACGGTCGGTGGAGGCAGTCTGGCGGGATACCCGGTTTTCCTTTGGGCAAAAGACCATGGATTTTTGAGTATAACCAATTACCATTATCCGAAGGAAGCCGCAGTTATCGTTATACTTGTACTTTTGGCGGTTCAGTCTGTTTTGGCATTGGCGATCAGCAAATCGGTAAGAAAAGAATCCATTATCGACAGAATCAGATACAATAATTAACGGACACCGGCTGTGATTTGTCCTGTAACAAGCGGGCATTTGCTTACCCGCGGATTTTACAGGGATCACAGCCTGTAAATTATGTGCGGGAATATGTCATTGCTTATTATACTTTTCATGTTTTATTATGATATAATCCGTCCTCCTCTTAATTTTCGACTGTCTTGTCAATAACTTCTTTACTGTTGCCATTAATTTGGGTATTGACGAAAATTCCAAACCATAGTATACTTTAGCCGTTAAAAGCATCAAAGCGTCAAAGCGATAAAGTAAAAATATTGTCTTGTAATTATGAGGAGGTAGGAATTTGAAAAGAATAATCACCGGCTTTCTGGTTGTAGCAATGATGGGAAGCCTTCTTGCAGGATGTTCCAAGAAAGAGAAAATGTTTAAAATCGGAGTAAATCAGCTTGTAAGACATGATGCGTTGGATGCAAGCTATCGGGGTTTCGTAGATGCGTTAAAAGATGCGGGATACATAGACGGTGAGAATATAGAAATCGATTATCAGATTGCCCAGAATGATCAGTCGACGGCAAATACCATAGCGACCAAGCTCGTCAACGACGGTTGCGATTTAATACTGGCCATTGCCACTCCTGCGGCCCAGGCTGTCGCCAATGCCACAAAAGATATTCCTATTTTGGTAACGGCGGTAACAGATCCGGCGGGAGCGGGGCTTGTCGAATCCAATGAAAAACCGGGCGGGAACGTATCGGGCACTTCGGATTTGACACCGGTCAGAAAACAGATTGAACTGATAACAAGGATACTGCCGAACGCAAAAAAAGTGGCGGTTTTATATTGCTCCAGTGAAACCAATTCAAAGATTCAGGTAGAGATGGCAAAGGAAGCCGCCGGGGAATTTAATCTGGAAATAACGGAGGCTACCGTATCCAATACTAACGAAATCGAGCAGGTGGTCCAGTCCTTAGCGGGAAAAGTGGACGCTATATATACACCTACGGATAATACCATTGCTTCCGGTATGGCTACGGTAGCCATGGTGGCAAATTCCAACGGCATACCTGTTATCTGTGGCGAGAAAGGTATGGTTGATAACGGCGGCCTTGCGACATACGGAATAGATTATTACAAGCTCGGGCGGTTAACCGGGCAGCAGGCGGTAAAGATTATCAGAAAGGAAGCAACCACAGCCACCATGCCTATCGAATATCTTCCGGACGAAGATTATACCCTGACTGTTAATGAAGAAGTGGCAAAACAGCTGGGAATTGAATTTCCTGAGGATTTGCTTGAATAATAAACAGCCGTTGATATTTACTGTTTGGGAGGGGAAAGCTGCGCCCCTCCTTTTGAGCTTTTATTAAGATTTATAAAAATATGCAATAATCTGACATTTTTATCAAACTTATGAAAGCCGATTCTGCCTTATAAAATTATGAATCTTATCTCCCAAATAATTTTATATAACGAAAGGAATGAAGAATTATGAATTTACTCCTGTCCATATTCGGAGCAGTTGCCCAGGGTTTGACCTGGACCACGTTTGCGCTGGGAGTTTTTATAACATTCAGGATTCTGGATATAGCCGATTTGACCTGTGAGGGAAGTTTTGCTCTCGGAGGAAGCATCAGTGCGGTACTGGTTGTGGCATTTGGCTGTAATCCCTATTTAAGTCTGATAGTTTCGCTGTTTGCCGGAATGGCAGCGGGGCTGGTTACCGGCCTTTTACATACAAAACTTAAGATACCCGCCATTTTGTCCGGAATTCTTACAATGTTCGGATTATATTCAATAAATTTAAAAATTATGGGACAGCCAAACACTTCCCTTATCGGACAACCTACAATTATATCTCTTATAAAGGATAAATTGCCTGCTGCTGCCGAACTGGGAATCAGGGATTATACTTTACAGACCGGTGTGGTTTTTGTTGTGGGGCTTATATTTTCAGTGGCCACCATAGCATTGTTTTACTGGTTTTTCGGTACCGAAATCGGCTGCTGCATCAGGGCAACCGGCAACAACGAAACCATGGTAAGAGCCCAGGGTGTAAATACGAATTTAACCAAAATAATCGGCCTTGCGATCGGAAACGGATTTATCGCTTTATCTGGAGCACTGGTAACCCAGACTCAGGGGTACGCCGACGTGTCAATGGGCCAGGGATCCATTGTCATTGGCCTGGCATCGATTGTTTTGGGCGAAGTGCTGTTCTTTAAGGCAAAAAATTTCGCCGTTAAGATGACGGCAATAATGTGCGGTTCTATTTTATACAGGATAATAATTTCTTTGGTACTCAGGCTGGGATTTGACACAAACGATATGAAATTATTCACGGCCATTGTGGTGGCTATGGCATTGTCCATTCCGAATTTCATGGGGAAAAAGCGGGTGTCCGTACGGAAGGAGGTACATAAATAATGCTTGTACTTGAGAATATTTATAAAACATTTAATAAGAATACGGTAAACGAAAAACTGGCCATAAACGGTTTGTCTCTGCGGCTTGAAAAAGGGGACTTTGTTACGGTTATAGGAGGTAACGGAGCGGGAAAATCCACCATGTTAAATCTGATTGCCGGTGTTTATTTGCCGGACAGCGGAAAAATCCTGCTTGACGGGGAACCCATTACCAACCTTCCAGAATATAAAAGGGCAAAATACCTCGGCCGGGTATTCCAGGATCCGATGATGGGAACTGCGGCCAACATGGAGATCCAGGAAAACCTGGCTCTCGCTTACCGGAGAGGAAAACGCAGGGGGCTCAGGTGGGGAATCACTAAGGAAGAAAAGCAGCTTTACATGGAGATGTTAAAGGATCTCAACCTGGGTCTGGAAAGCAGAATGTCTACCAAAGTTGGGCTTCTTTCGGGAGGGCAAAGGCAGGCCCTGACCTTACTTATGGCTACTTTGCAAAAGCCAAAACTTCTTTTGCTTGATGAACATACCGCGGCACTGGATCCTAAGACCGCCGAGAGGGTTCTTGAACTTACCCGGCAGATTGTTACGGCCAACTCGCTGACAACTTTAATGGTAACCCATAATATGAAGCACGCCATCCAGTACGGAAACCGCTTAATAATGATGTATGAGGGAAGGATAATTTATGATGTGAGCGGCGAAGAAAAAAGCAGGCTGAAAGTAGCCGATCTGTTACAAAAGTTTGAAAGCGTAAGCAAAGGGGAATTTGCAAACGACAGGATGATATTGTCATAATACCGCTGATTTTATATTTTACAAAAAAGATAATTTCCGGGGGTTTTCTGTTGTATAAAATTGAAAGAATTCTATTGTTTTTTGTTTTAAAATATATTAATATTATATAAGGGGATAAATTTTTTGACGCCGCTGTTTGAAATAAAAAGTGGAGGATAATGGTACCACAAAACAGAAAAATGTAATTTATTGCCCTCCCGGATTGCGGGAATTAAGGTGACAATGATATTTGGTTACAATTATTAAAATATAAAAGCAATACGAAAAGTATATAAAGGTAAAATGCATTAAATATTGACATAAAGTCTCGGCCGGATACTTTGTAAAGGTTGAGGCTTTTTCAATATTTAGAGGAGTTTATTTTGTGGTATCTATTTGTTAAATTATAAAGGCGTGGTTATAATGTTTGGAAACGGGAGAGAAACAATAGGGGTTTTTGTAACACAGGCATTTTCTGAATATCAGGACATGATATGCAGAGGCATATGCAGCCGGGCTTACAGCCTGGGGTATAATGTGGCCATATTCTCTAATTTTTTGGGTTACGGGGAATTTGAGTATGAATACGGGGAAAGTAATATAGCTTTTTTGCCTATGTATGAGGATTTGGACGGGATAATACTGCTTCCCGACACAATGCATGTCAAGGATTTTAAAGCCAAAATAATTGATAACATTAAATCATATGCAAAATGTCCCGTTGTCAGCGTAAGGCAAAGCATGGAAGATTATTATAACGTCCTTATAGATGATGATACCGTATTGGAAGAAATAATATTACATTTTATAAAAGTACATAAGTTTAAAAAGATGAATTTCCTTACCGGCCCCAAAGACAATCCGGCTTCCATTCAAAGACTGAATACATACCGGAGAATTCTTTCCGAGAACGGAATTCCGGTGGAAGAAGAGCGGATTTACTACGGGGACTTCTGGAAAAACAGTGCCGCCCATGCGGTGGAAAAATGGCTGTCCAATCCGGATACATGGCCAGAAGCCATAATCTGTGCCAATGATTATATGGCCATATCCGTATGTAACGCGCTGCTGGAAAGGGGAATATTGGTACCGCGGGACATTGCCGTATCCGGATGTGATAATATAAATATTACAATGGATTATATACCTCATATAACAACGGTCGGAATACCTGTTTTCGAGATGGGTGAGGAAGCCGTCGATAAGATTCATAAAGCCAACCGGCAAATTCCGCAGGAAAAAAATTCATTCCTTAAATACGTTACTTATATTAGGGAATCCTGCGGGTGCAAGATGCACGATGATCTGGGAAAGGCATTAAGAAGAAACAATATAATAGCCGAACTGGAAGCCAAGGATAAAGACATTGCTAATAACGCATATATGTCCATTGATCTTACAGGAGTAACCACGCTGGATTTGCTTAATAATAAATTATCATCATATACCTATCTTAATAAAGGATTCTCGTCTTTTTATATGTGTCTTTTTAACGATTGGGACAGTTTTTCCAGGGCTGCGGATTTCAGAAAAATATTCGGTGACAGTTTGGTCACCATGGAAGTAGGAATAAAAAACGGGGAATGGCTGCAAAAAGTACAGTTTAACGGCAGGGACTTGCTTCCTCCCGTTTATATGGACAAAGAACCGCAGTATTTCTATTTTAACATGCTTCATCATCAGGAAAAATGTTACGGATATACGGCAATCAATTTTAATAATTTCCGGGCTTATGAGCTTTCTTATCAGGGCTGGCTTACCAATATCAGTAATGCCCTTGAAAATATTAAAATTCATAATGAATTAAACAGGCTGGTTTATAAATTGGAGGAAATGTCCGTAAAGGACGATCTGACGGGCTTGTATAACAGAAGGGCCCTGCATACGATAGGCCAAAAGTATCTGGAGCAATGTATAAATAACAAAAGCAATTTAATGGTATTCAGTGCCGATATGGATAATTTAAAATACATTAATGATAACTTCGGGCATGCTAAAGGGGACATAGCCATTAAGATCGTAGCGGATGCCTTATTGAATGCATCTGATGACGACGAGTTGTGCATAAGAATGGGCGGCGATGAGTATACCGTTATCGGAATTGAATATGACTCGGAAAAAGCAGAAAAATTTGTTTCCAAATTTGAAAATGCCATAAGAGATTTTAATAAAAACAATGCGTATAATTTCAGAATTAGTATAAGTTACGGATGGATTATTATTCCGGCCAGTGAGAATACAAGGCTGGAGGAATGTTTAATTATCGCCGACGAAAAAATGTATAAACAGAAATACGCAAAAGAAGCAATGGTATAATTCAGATTTTTGATATTAAGAATATTTTGAAACATCATGAGTATAGCAGGTTTGAACTGAGAAAGGACTTGAAACAATGGCCAAAATCTTTGTCATCATGGGGAAAAGCGCATCAGGCAAGGATACCATATACAAAAAACTTCTGGAAAACAAAGAATTGAATTTAAAAAATATTGTTATATATACAACCAGGCCAAAACGGGAATTTGAAACCGACGGTGTGGAATATAATTTTGTAGACGAAGATACGTTCAGAGAACTACAAAGCCGGAATAAAATAATTGAATACCGTTCATACAATACGGTGCAAGGGATATGGTATTATTTTACCGTTAATGACGGACAAATTGATCTTGATAATAATGATTATCTAATTATAGGAACTTTGCAAAGCTACGGACAATTAAGAGATTATTTCGGACAAGATAAGGTGGTTCCGATATATATTGAGGTTGACGACGGCATCCGGCTTATGCGGGCCCTTTTAAGGGAACAGAAACGGGAAATACCCCAATATGCGGAAATGTGCAGAAGATTTCTTGCCGACTGTGAAGACTTTTCCGAGGAAAACATAGCCGCTTACGGCATCAAAAAAAGGTATCGGAATACTGACATAGATAAATGCGTTCAGGAAATTATTGCCGATATAAAATATTATGCGGGCCATAAGGATATCATATAAACATACTGTAAACCCCAGGTGAATTGTGGTATAATCTCAATATGCAGATTGGCCCACCTCATAATTATAAAGGAGTAGCTTATGGATATTAAGATAAACCAGTTGCAGCAAGTGCATCAGCCTGTAAGTAATCCGACGGTTAAGCAGTCTGACGGTTCTTTTAAATTTACTTTGATTGCCCAAATTGAAGATCAAAACCTGCAGGCAAGACTTAACCTTATGCTGGAGGAAATAACCGCTCAGGGTAAGAAGCTGGGCAAGCATATGGATATCCGCGATATGAAGCGTTACAGGGAACTCATAAGAAGTTTCATGAATGAGATTGTAAGCAGATCCCACAAATTCACCAGGGAAAATTTTCTTGACAGGAAGGGCAGACATAGAGTATATACGATGATAAAACTGGTTAATAAAGCTTTGGACGAGCTTGCTGAGGAACTGATCAAGGATGAGAAGGACAATATACTTATATTGAATAAAATCGATGAAATAAGAGGATTGTTAATAGATTTATTGACTTAATATCTCGTAGGAGTGTTTAAATGCAGGATTTTTCACAAATAATAGGTAATAGAGGAATTGTAGAGCATCTGCAGAATGCCATTAATGCCCGCAAGGTTTCCCATGCTTATATTTTTCATGGAGAAGAAGGCATGGGTAAAAAAAGCCTGGCCTTATCCTTCGCAAAAACCCTGCAATGCGAAGAGAAAGGCACCAATCCCTGCAATAAATGTAAATCCTGTATTCAGGCTGACAGCGGGAACCACCCCGATATTTTGTGGATAAACAATGAAAAAAACAGCATCGGTGTGGATGAAATCCGGACCGGAATTAATGCGGATGTTTTAATAAAACCATATCAAAGCCCTTATAAAATTTATATTGTCGAAGATGCCGACAAAATGACAGAAAACGCACAAAATGCCTTGTTAAAAACAATAGAGGAACCTCCCGAATATGCCGTAATTATATTGCTGTGCTGTAATATCAATACGCTTTTGCCGACCGTTCTTTCACGGTGCGTTGTTTTGAATTTAAAACCGGTTAACAGGCAGCTTATTAAGGAATTTTTAATGGAAAAATACCGGATACCGGATTATAAGGCGGAGATAGCCGCAGACTTTTCGGGAGGAAATGTGGGCAAGGCAATAAAATACGCATCTTCGGAGGATTTTGAAAAGAAAAAGGATGATATATTCCATATACTCAGACATATCGATGATATGGAACTTCATGAGATAATATCGGGGATAAAGACCATTTCTGATAACAAAGATTCTGTTTTTGACTACATTGATATAATGTTGTTATGGTTCCGGGACGTTTTAATGCTGAAAGCTACAAACGATCCAAATCTTTTATTATTCAGGGACGAGTATCAGATAATTAAGAAACAGGCTAATGTAAGAAGTTACGATCAAATCGATAGAATCATCAAGGCTATGGAAGAAGCCAGGATGAAACTGAATTCCAACGTCAATTTTGACATAACTATAGAATTGATGTTACTGGACATAAAGGAGAATTACAATGGCTAAGGTAATAGGTGTGAGATTCAGAAAGGCGGGAAAAATCTATTATTTTGATCCCTCCGGTTATGATATAAACATAGGCGACAACGTAATCGTCGAAACCGCAAGAGGAGTGGAATACGGAAAAGTGGTTTTGGGATTAAGGGAAATAGAAGACGAGAAAATCATTCAAACGTTAAAACCCGTAATCCGCAAAGCAACTCCCGAGGATGACGAAATAGAAAGAAGGAATAAGGAGAAGGAAAAAGAAGCCTTCAAAATCTGTCTTGAAAAAATCAAGAAGCATGGTCTTGAAATGAAGCTTATAGACACTGAATATACATTTGATAACAACAAGGTGCTGTTTTACTTTACTGCTGACGGCAGAATTGACTTCAGGGAGCTGGTCAAGGATTTGGCTTCCGTTTTTAAGACCAGAATTGAACTGAGGCAAATCGGGGTACGGGACGAAACGAAAATCATGGGAGGAATCGGTATATGCGGAAGGACTTTATGCTGCAATACCCATTTGTCGGAATTTACTCCCGTCTCGATTAAAATGGCCAAGGAGCAAAATCTTTCCCTTAACCCGACGAAAATATCCGGTGTCTGCGGCAGACTGATGTGCTGTTTAAAAAATGAACAGGAAGCATATGAAGAGCTGAATGCAAAGCTTCCTGATATAGGAGACACTGTTACAACCAACGATAACCTGAAGGGAGAAGTTCAAAGCGTCAATGTCCTGAAACAGTTGGTGAAAGTTATAGTAACACTGGATAACGACGAAAAGGAAGTTCGGGAATACAAGGCAGAGGATTTGATATTTACGCCCAAAAAGAAAAAGGAAAAGGCTAATAATATTGAGGATGAAGAATTAAGAGAACTTGAACTGTTGGAGAAGGAAGAAGGAAAATCCCTTCTTGATGATGAATAATATGGATAATTCGGATATGCTTTTAAAACCCGGAGAGCGTTTGGACGACCTTAACAGAAACAATTATAAAATAATACAGAATACAAAACATTTTTGTTTCGGGATGGATGCGGTACTGCTGTCCGGATTCGCGAAAGTTTTTCCCGGTGAAACCGTACTGGATTTGGGTACGGGGACCGGGATTATTCCGATTCTGTTGGAAGCTAAGACGCAAGGAAGGCACTTTACAGGACTGGAAATCCAGGAAGAGAGTGCAGATATGGCAAGAAGAAGCGTCATCATTAACAAGCTTGAAGATAAAATTGATATAGTTCAGGGTGATATCAAGGAGGCCTCAAAAATATTCGGAACGGCTTCCTTTGATGTCGTTACCAGCAATCCTCCGTATATGAACCAAAGTCATGGTCTTATAAATCCGAATTCTGCAAAAGCCATAGCCAGGCACGAAATACTTTGCACTCTGGAGGATGTGGTTCGTGAAACGGCCGCAGTTCTTAAACCGGGCGGCAGATTTTATATGGTTCACAGACCGTTCAGACTGGTTGATATAATCAATACCTGCTGTCTGTATAAACTGGAACCAAAGCGTATGAGACTGGTGTATCCTTATATAGACAAAGAACCCAATATGGTACTTATGGAATTTGTTAAAGGAGGCGGGAGGAACCTGACTGTGGAAGCCCCTTTGATTGTATATAAAGAACCGGGGTGTTATACCAACGAAATTAAGGAAATATACGGATATTGAAATAACTGGTGAAATAAACCGGCAGAGTTTTGATGCTAATGGGAAAGGTATGATAAAAATGTCCGGTAAACTATATATATGTGCGACTCCTATAGGAAATCTTGAGGACGTAACGTTTCGTGTTATTAAGACATTAAAAGAAGTCGATCTGATTGCTGCCGAAGATACCAGACACAGCATAAAGCTTCTGAATTATTATGGTATAGATACACCGATGACCAGCTATCATGAACATAATAAAACCGAAAAGGCCAAGTATCTTGTGGAGCAGTTGTTATCCGGAAAGAATATTGCCCTTATAACGGATGCCGGAACACCGGCGATTTCCGACCCCGGGGAGGATTTGGTCAGAATGGCTTATGAAGCGGGGATTGAAGTAACATCATTACCCGGCCCCTGCGCTTTGATAACGGGCCTTACCTTATCCGGACTCTCCACACGAAGATTTTCGTTTGAAGCTTTCCTTCCGCCGGATAAAAAGGAACGGCAAAGGATTATTGATGAAATAGCAGATGATACCCGTACAGTTATCCTGTATGAAGCACCCCACAGATTACTGAAGACATTAAAAGAATTGTATGAAGCCATGGGTGAGAGAAACCTGTCTGTGATTAAGGAACTTACAAAAATTCATGAAACCGTTTTAAGGACAAGTCTTTCGGAGGCAATTGCAGTATTTGAAAAAGAGGAACCTAAAGGTGAATATATAATAATACTTGAAGGCAAATCGATGAAGGAGATTGAGGAAGACCGGCAGAGCCGGTGGATGGAAAAAACCGTTTCGGAACACCTGAAAATGTATTTGGATATGGGGTTGGAAAAAAAGGAAGCGATGAAGAGGGTTGCAAAAGACAGAGGCATAAGCAAGAGGGATGTTTACAGAGCGCTTTTGGAGGACGACTTTAAGTAATTTCCCTGTCTTTTGGAGGTGTGGCAATGATTAAAGAAATATTTAAAAAATATAAAAGGCGGCTGATGTTCGTTTTTGTTGTACTTTTTTTATTGGTGGCCGTTTTAGTCTCTTACAATATTTATAGGGCGAGGAGAAGGTATGAAGAACAGGCCGTAATGGCGCAGGAATATCTGGATGCAGGAAGCTATGAAGAAGCGATAGAGGCTTTCAAGAAAGCAATGACCATGAAGTACGGAAACAAGGATGTGTTGTCCATAGGTCTTGCGGAAGCGTATGCCGGCATTAATGATTATGATAAAGCCCTGGAGGTTTTAAGAAGCAGCTATGAGGAAAGAAAGACGACGGAGCTCAAGGAAAAGATAGAGGAGATTACGGCCAGGAAAGCCGATTATAATTATTATCAGTTAATATCTTACGGTGACACATATTATGCCAACGAGGAGTATGACAAGGCAATTAATGAATACGAGAAAGCCAAACTTATTAAGAGCAAGGAAGAAACAACTTATGTAAAAATTGTCGATGCTTATATTGCCATGGGAAAATATGACCTGGCGAAGGAAGAAATCGAAGAAGGAATGGCTTTAATCGAATCGGATAAACTGAAGCTGAAATTGAATTATGTGGATCAAAAACTGAAGGAACAAAAATATGAAGAAATATTAAACAAGGCGTCGGAGTATATATATCAGGAAAATTATGAAGAGGCCCTTAATAATTATGCCGAAGCCATAAGGCTTATGCCTCAGGTTGATACGGCATATACGCAAATGGCTGAACTGTATATATCGCTTGATGAATACGAAACAGCCAGGGCTATACTCCAAAATTATTTAAGAAGTTACGAAAGCAAAACGGCAAAGGAAATACTTGATAAGGCCAACGAGCTTATTGAACAAAAGAAAGAAAAACAGAGAATCTTAAATGAACTTTATATTGCCTTAAATGTAGCCGATACGGAAGCCATAACACGCATTATGAAGGATGGCTTTTTTACAGATGTAATAGCTCCTTTGGCGCCCTATTATTATAGCCCCTCCGGGGATGTAAAACTTACGATGGCATACGGAATGATGATTTATGATAAGAATACAATTTATGCCGGCGGTTTTAAAGACGAAATGAAAAAGGGTATCGGAATTTATTTTGTGCTGAACCCGGAAAAAGGGATCGATTGGTATTATTATCAGGGTGAATGGAGTAATAATATGCCAAACGGCATGGGAAGAACGGTCGAAGCAAAACATGTAAAGGATGAGGAAGGTAATCGGCAGGAATTGATAACAAAGACCAGCGGTATGTTTAACTACGGGCTGGAAGACGGATTAATGCAGAAAGTATTTTATACTAATAACGAAGAAACCGGCTGTGTCAATTATACGGCGCAGGCCGGGGTACCGGAGCCGTATCTGGATGAAAACGGACAGGAAATTATGGCCGATAAGCCAGGTTATTATGTTATAGGAGAAATATATAATGGTAATGAGCCTTCTGGTGAATATTACAGTGTCAGGAACGGTACCACGTTCTCCGTAAAAATCCAGAAAGAAAAACAGAACGGCCGGTAATAAACTGATAATCAGAAAAACGAAAGATCTGAATCGATATGTTTAAAGTTTAAAGCAAAATAAAATTTTGGGTGCCCCATTATGGATGATGACGTATGGGGCACCCCTTTTAAATTCAGATATTCCAATATGTAGTATTATTCGATTATTCCAGCAAGTTTTGCCAGCTCAATAACTGTTTCCTTGGATACTTTCTTATCGCAGTACTCAATCAGATTTTCTTTGCTGCCTGTGAAGATATCGCAAGGCTCATACTTTTGAAGAATAATCTTTCCGTCGTCGACATAAATTTCCAGGGGATCTCTTTCACCTATGTCCAAAGTTCTTCTAAGTTCGATAGGAAGTGTTATTCTTCCCAATTCATCGAGTCTTCTTACAATGCCTGTTCCTTTCATAAAAATTGCCTCCTTTTTTCAGGTATATTGGGATATTGCTATACACATAGCCTGTTAATTACATTTTTTGTATATAGCATTTATATAAAATACCACAGCGAATTTTCAATGTCAATTAAAATAATTGTCAAAAGATAGCACATTTTAAACAATATATGTAAAAGAGATTCAAATCCAACTATAATTGTGAAAATCTTAGGACTTTAATATCGGTTTTTTGAATATAGTTTTAATAAAAAAGAGTAAATTAAGGCGGATTCTCAGATGTTGAACTATTTGTGGGGCTTCATGATTCTGATAGGCATTGTGGTGGGAGCTTTAAAAGGCAATATTTCCGAAGTGGGCAACTCAGCAATTAACTCATCAAAAGAAGCGGTTTCTTTATGCATTACCATGCTGGGAGTAATGGCCATGTGGACGGGTATGATGCAGGTTGCAAAAAAGTGCGGTTTGGTGGCTTCATTTACGAAAGCGTTAAGGCCGGTGATACGTTTCCTTTTTCCCGATATACCCAAAGATCATATTGTAAACGAATACATAGCATCCAATATGATAGCAAATATTCTGGGCCTTGGATGGGCTGCAACACCCATGGGATTAATGGCCATGAAGGAATTAAAAAAATTAAACGGGGACAGGGAAGTTGCAAGCTGTGATATGTGTACCTTGTTGATTGTCAATATTTCCTCCCTTCAGCTTATTCCGGTGAATATTATTGCATACCGGAGCCAGTACGGTTCTGCCAATCCGGCAGAAATACTGATGTCGGGGATAATAGCCACCGCCATATCCACCCTGGTGGGAGTTATTTTTGCCGTAACGGCAAGGAAAATAAGCGGTATGGGAAGAAGAAACGGCAGATGAAAAAGTAAGTATTTAATATTGGCTGTAAACAGGCTATTGCCGCAATACGGGCTTTTATTATCTTGCCGTTATTTATTGAAGAATAAACTTAAAGAGGGGATTGTATGAATTTTATTGTATATGTGTCCGATTACATTATGCCCTTTATATTTTTTTATGTAATAGGAATGGGCTTACTGATGAAAACGCCTATCTTTGACGAATTTATTAAAGGGGCGAAAGAAGGTTTTAAGGTTGTTATAGATATCCTACCCACACTTATCGGTCTTATGATTGCCATAGGGATATTGAGGTCTTCAGGTACTTTGGATTTGCTGTCGGATATGCTGAAACCGGTAACGGATTTTTTGCATTTCCCGTCGGAGCTTTTACCGATAGTACTGGTCAAAATGTTTTCGTCCTCGGCGGCCACAAGCCTTCTTCTTGACATTTTTAAGGAATACGGACCGGATTCTTATCTGGGAAGGCTGATATCCATAATATTAAGCAGTACGGAAACTATATTTTATACAATGGCCGTTTATTTTATGGCAGCAGGCGTTAAAAAGACCAGGTATACGCTGGCGGGGGCTCTTGTGGCGACTCTGGCCGGTACAGTGGCAAGTGTAATAATAACCAATCTGGTTTTTTACTGATTTCCTGTCAGGTTATGCAAGATAAATGCCGCAGCCGGTCTTACAATCATAAGCAAGCGCGTGCTTTTGATTGCGGACGTATCCGGCAAAGTTTAATTGCCTTGCAATATTTGCATAATATAATAAAAAGAGGTAAAATCTATAAAAAGATAAATTAAGAATTTATATACATGTTTTAGCAGATTTAAAGATACTTTTAATAACTTGTTTTAAGTCGCTCTGGTATTCTAATATTTTAATAAGATATCCTGAAGAATTTTAACACATGATACTGGCTCGGATTTCATATACACTGCGTTTATAAAGGCAAGCCAAATTCTGACATCATTTAATGTTTTCAATTATATTAGGCAAATTGAAATTAAAGGAGGGGATATTATGCCCATATTGGGAGCTTTTATTGTTCCTCACCCCCCTTTGATAGTATCCCAAATCGGTAAGGGTGAGGAAAGGAAAATACAAAAAACCGTTGACAGTTACCATGAAGTTGCAAAACGGATATCGGAACTTGCTCCTGAAACCATTATTGTTACATCGCCCCATTCAGTAATGTACTCCGATTATTTTCACATATCTCCGGGAGCCAAAGCCAAAGGAGATTTCAGAAGATTCGGGGCAAGGGAAGTATCTTTTTCCGTTGAATATGACGTGGAGTTTGTAAAAGAACTTGAAAGGTTGGCGGAAGAAAGAAGTATTGAAGCCGGAACTCTCGGTGAAAGGGATCCTAATCTGGATCACGGAACCATGGTTCCGCTGTACTTTATAGATCAATATTATAAAAATTATAAACTGGTGCGTATCGGTTTATCCGGTCTTTCGGTTCTGGATCATTACAGGCTCGGAAGATGCATCAGGGAAACGGCGGACAAGCTTAACAGAAAAACAGTATTTGTTGCAAGCGGCGATTTGTCTCATAAACTTAAGGAAGACGGGCCGTACGGATATGCCGATGAAGGGGTTCAATTTGACAAAGAGATAACGGAAGCCATGAAAAAAGGAGATTTCTTAAAATTCCTTGAATTCTCTCCTGATTTCTGTGAAGCAGCCGCAGAATGCGGATTAAGGTCCTTTATTATCATGGCAGGGGCTTTAAGCGGCCTTAAAGTGGAGCCTGACTTTTTGTCTTATGAAGGCCCGTTCGGAGTCGGTTACGGAATTTGCGCCTATAAAATAACCGGCGAGGATGAGAAAAGGCATTTTGACATAATTTTCAAGGAAGAACAGGAGAAACTGGCTAAGGAAAGGCAAAGGAAGGAGGACGCTTACGTACGGCTGGCCAGGCTTTCTTTGGAAACTTATATCAGGACCGGAAAATATTCTAAGATACCTGACGGTTTGCCGGAGGAGATGACAAAAAAAAGGGCGGGCGTGTTTGTGTCGCTTAAGAAATACGGTGAATTAAGAGGCTGTATCGGAACCATATCCCCGGTTACGGGAAGCATAGCGGAAGAAATAATAAGAAATGCCGTAAGTGCCGGAGTTGAAGATCCCCGTTTTCCTGCAGTCAGGGAAGACGAGCTTCCGGACTTGGTTTACAGCGTGGATGTACTTTCAGAACCGGAACCGGTATCGTCACTTGATGAACTGGATGTAAAACGATACGGAGTCATAGTAAGCTCAGGCAGAAGAAGAGGCCTTCTCCTTCCGGATTTGGAGGGGGTTGACACCGTGGAAAAACAGATTTCCATTGCGAAAAGAAAAGCGGGAATATATGATAACGAAGATGTCAAGATAGAGCGTTTTGAAGTGGTAAGGCACAGGTAGGAACAAGCCGCTGTCAGATAGGAGGGACATAAACCGGTGAAAGCGGAATGCAAGGTATGTCCTCACAGATGTAAGCTTGACGAAGGACAACTGGGTTTTTGCCGGGGACGGATCTGCAGGGGAGGAAAAGTGGTTTGCGAAAATTACGGAAAGATTACGTCCATAGCTTTGGATCCGATAGAGAAAAAGCCTTTATATCATTTTTATCCCGGGAGCAGAGTTTTGTCCGTAGGAAGCTATGGATGTAATCTGCGTTGCCCTTTCTGCCAAAACTGCGACATATCCATGGTAAAAGGCACAGATATAGAATACGTAGAAATAAGCTGTGAGGATTTGGTTGAAAAAGCTTATGAACTTAAAATAATGGGAAATATCGGCCTTGCCTATACTTATAATGAACCCCTGATAGGATATGAATTTGTTAGAGACTGCGCAAGGCTGGCAAAAAAAAGAGGCCTTAAAAATGTGGTTGTAACCAACGGCTATATTTGCGAGGAGCCTTTACTGGAACTTCTTGATGTGGTTGACGCCTTTAATATTGATCTTAAGGGGTTTACCCGGGAATTTTACAAAAAACTTCAGGGGGACTTGGAAACGGTTAAAAATACCATTGAGATTGCGGCCCGGCACTGCCATGTGGAAATAACCACCCTTATAGTTCCCGGTGAAAACGACAGTGAAGATGAAATATATGAGCTATCAAAATGGCTGTCAGGTATAAGGCCCGATATTCCTCTTCATATTACCCGGTTTTTCCCCAGATGGAAGATGAGAGATAAAAAGCCCACTCCGGTTGCGACCGTATTCGGGCTGGCCGAGGTAGCCCGTCAAAACCTGAAATATGTTCATTAAGGTACCAGGTACCGGGATCAAAATTATGTCAAAAATGTGTCAACCGGCCGATTGTAAGGAATTGTATATACTGCACAAAATTATAATAAATTAATAAAGATAAATTAATAACAACCGGTCTGTTCCGGTATTGTTTTGTGTAAAAACCTGTTATATAATAAACGGGATTATGGATCACAAAAAAATAAATGTAATAATGTTATGCATAAAAAAATGCGGAAGAAAATCAGAATATAAAAATGATATTATTTGAATAATTTGAAAATAAAAACAAGGATTTGAGCTAACAGGCAAAACAAAACGGGATTTTGAACATAATTATAAACGTAAAAGAGGTCGGACAAATGATATTTGAAACCCATGCCCATTATGAGGATGAGGCGTTTGACGAAGACAGAAAAGAGCTTCTTGAAAATCTTCCGAAAAATAATATAAAATATGTCGTAAATGTCAGTTCTTCCATAAATACCGTGGATAAATCCCTTAATCTTGCCGATGCTTATGATTATATTTATGCCACGGTGGGAGTGCATCCAGAGGAAACGGCCGAATTGGATGAAGATAAACTTTTGTGGCTTAAGGAAAAGGCAAAACATAAAAAAGTAGTGGCTGTCGGTGAGATAGGGCTGGATTATTACTGGGACACTCCGGACAGAAACATTCAGAAAAAATGGTTTGCAAGGCAGATGGAAATGGCCAGGGAACTTAATCTGCCCCTGGTCATTCATAGCAGGGATGCCGCAAACGATACCTATAATATGATGAAGGAAGCAAAAGCAGAGGAAATGGGCGCTATTTTACACTGTTTCGGATATGGAGTGGAGCAGGCAAGGCAATACCTGAATATGGGATTTTATTTAGGCATAGGCGGAGTGGTGACATTTACCAACGGAAGAAAACTTAAGGAGGTCGTGGAATATGCACCCTTGGAACAGCTGGTACTTGAAACAGACAGTCCATATCTGTCGCCGGTTCCTTACAGGGGCAAAAGAAACAGTTCCTTAAACCTTCCGTTAATTGCCCGGGAAATAGCGAGGATTAAAAATATAGATTATGATACCGTAATACGCATCACATACGAAAACGCAAAGAAGTTTTATTTTAAGACGAAAGGGTAAAAAATGGACAAACTGGGGATTCCTAAAAACACCATTGAGATACTTAATAAATACGGTTTTGTGCTGCAAAAAAAATACGGACAGAACTTTCTTATCGACACCCATGTCCTTGAAAAAATAATAAAAGCTGCGGACATAACTGAAAAAGATTTTGTACTGGAAATAGGGCCCGGAATAGGGACTCTGACTCAGTATTTATGTGAAAATGCCGGAAAAGTCGTGGCAGTTGAAATAGATAAAAATCTTATTCCCATTCTTAATGAAACCTTGTCACCGTATAAAAATGTAACAATAATGAATGAAGATATACTGAAAGTAGATATTGCATCACTGGTTAAGACATATAACGAAAGCAAACCAATCAAAGTCGTGGCAAATCTCCCTTATTATATAACAACTCCAATTATTATGGGCCTTTTTGAAAATCATGTTCCCTTGGCAGGCGTAACGGTAATGATTCAAAAAGAAGTGGCGGAGCGCATTAAAGCCCTGCCGGGATCAAAAGATTATGGAGCACTGTCTCTGGCGGTGCAATTTTATGCAAGGCCCTATATTGTTGCCTATGTGCCGCCGAATTGTTTTCTGCCCCGTCCGAAGGTGGGTTCGGCAGTAGTTAATCTTACACCTTACGATAATTCTCCTTATTTTGTCAGGGACGAAAAGCTATTGTTTACCCTGATCAGGGCGGCTTTCAACCAAAGACGGAAAACGCTTGTAAACGCGGTAACCAATTTTGAAGGCTTGCCTTATGACAAAAATACGATATCGGAAATTCTGGATTTACTCGGACTGCCTAAAGATATCAGGGGCGAGGCCTTGAGTCTGGAGCAATTTATAAATATAGCCAATCGTCTTTCCGAATGATTATGAAATTTTTAAAATAACTGTTGCATAAATATAAATTATAGATTAATATATATGAAAAAATAAAGAACACCCCGTATGAAACTTCATATGTTTTTGCCCGTTTTTATTATGTAGATACAGGAGTTTCACAAACGAGGCTCTTTGTTATATATATGTATATTTATCAGTTATTTTAAGGAGGATTATATGAGTAAACGGACAGACATTAAAAAGGTAATGATTATCGGATCCGGACCTATAGTAATCGGCCAGGCCTGTGAATTTGACTATTCGGGCACACAGGCTTGCAAGGCTTTGAAAAAACTGGGCTATAAAGTGGTTCTTGTCAATTCAAATCCAGCAACCATAATGACGGATACTTCTACAGCGGATGTAACCTATATTGAGCCGCTGAACGTGGATAGGCTTACACAAATTATTGAAAAAGAACGGCCAGATGCACTCCTGCCGAACCTTGGAGGACAATCCGGCCTAAATTTATGTTCGGAGCTGGAAAAAGCCGGGGTATTGAAGAAATATAATGTAAAAGTCATAGGGGTTCAGGTTGAAGCCATTGAACGGGGAGAAGACAGGATTGAATTTAAAAAAACAATGTCTTTATTGGGAATAGACATGGCAAGAAGCGAGGTGGCGTACAGTGTTGAGGAAGCTCTTGCAATTGCCGAAAAATTGTCTTATCCGGTGGTAATAAGGCCCGCATATACCCTGGGAGGTACAGGCGGGGGAATGGTATATAACGTCGACGAATTAAAAACCGTCGTTGACAGGGGCCTTAAGGCCAGTCTGGTACATCAGGTCCTGGTGGAAGAATGTTTGCTCGGATGGCAGGAACTGGAGCTGGAAGTGGTAAGGGATTCGGCCGGAAATATGATTACCGTTTGCTTTATCGAGAATATAGATCCTTTGGGCATACATACGGGAGATTCCTTCTGCTGTGCGCCGATGCTTACCGTTCCGCGAGAGGTACAGGATGAGCTTCAGAGACAGGCATACAAAATTGTCGATGCCATAGGCGTGATAGGCGGTACCAACGTTCAGTTTGCCTACAATCCTGAAAACGGCCGTATAGTCGTAATTGAGATTAATCCGAGAACCTCCAGATCTTCCGCGCTGGCGTCCAAGGCTACGGGTTTCCCCATAGCTCTGGTTTCCGCCATGCTGGCCACAGGAATCACTCTTGACGAAATTCCGTGCGGCAAATACGGTACTCTCGATAAGTATGTTCCCGACGGTGAACACCTGGTAATTAAATTCGCCCGCTGGGCATTCGAGAAGTTCAAAGGGGCCGAGGACAAGCTGGGAACCCAGATGAAAGCCGTGGGAGAAGTCATGAGTATAGGAAGAACCTATAAAGAAGCTTTCCAGAAGGCCATAAGAAGTCTCGAAATCGGGCGTTACGGGCTCGGAAGAGCAAAAGATTTCGCATCCAAAACAAAGGAGGAACTCCTGGATATGCTTCATGTCCCCACAAGCGAACGACAATTTATTATGTACGAAGCCTTAAGAAAAGGGGCTACGGTGGAGGAACTCCATGAGCTGACAAAAATAATGCCGTATTTTATCGAGCAGATGAAAGAGCTGGTGGAAGAAGAAGAGAACCTTAAAAAATATAAAGGGCAGGTCCCTCCGGCAGACGTATTAAGGCAGGCAAAACTTGACGGTTTTTCTGATAAATATTTAGGCAAGATTCTTGATATAGAAGAAGCGGACATAAGAAAAGCAAGAATGGCCGCCGGCATTACGGCATCTTTCGGAAGCATCCATGTAAGCGGTACGCAAAATGCCAGATATTATTATTCCTCCTATCATATAAAAGAAGATAAAGATAAGGTCTCTTCCGGAAAAAAGGTAATAATTCTGGGTGGCGGTCCAAACCGTATAGGACAGGGTATTGAATTCGATTATTGCTGTGTCCATGCCGCTTTCGCCTTAAGGGACATGGGCGTTGAAACAATTATTATAAACTGCAATCCGGAAACCGTATCCACGGATTATGACACTTCTGACCGGTTGTATTTTGAACCCCTTACAATAGAAGATGTTTTGAATATTTATGCAAGGGAAAAACCTTTGGGGGTAATTGCACAATTCGGGGGGCAAACACCGCTTAATCTGGCGGCGGAACTTAAGAAAAACGGAGTAAACATTCTGGGAACCACGCCGGAGACCATTGATCTGGCGGAGGACAGGGACAGATTCCGCAAAATGATGGATAAACTGTCTATACCCATGCCCGAGTCCGGAATGGCCGTCAATGTTGAAGAAGCCCTTCAAATTGCGAAGAAAATCGGATATCCGGTTATGGTACGGCCTTCATATGTTCTCGGAGGCCGGGGTATGGAGATAGTCCGTGACGATGAGGATATGAAAACATATATGAATGCGGCGGTCGGTGTTACGCCCGACAGACCGATATTAATAGATCGCTTCCTGCATAATGCTCTGGAATGTGAAGCGGATGCCATCAGTGACGGTACCCATGCGTTTGTTCCGGCCGTCATGGAACATATCGAACTGGCGGGAATTCATTCGGGGGATTCCGCCTGCGTAATACCGTCATTGCATATCCCGAAAGAAAACCTCGATACAATTAAGGAGTATACGATTAAGATAGCTGAAGAACTGAATGTCTGCGGACTGATGAACATCCAGTATGCCATAGAAGACGGTGTTGTTTATGTACTGGAGGCAAATCCCAGGGCATCAAGAACCGTTCCTTTGGTATCGAAAGTATGCGATATACAGATGGTAAGGCTTGCCACGCAAATCATGGTGGGCCCGCTTCTGGGCCTGCCTTCTCCGGTTCCCGCTCTGAAGGAAAAAAGATTTACCCATTATGGGGTGAAAGAGGCTGTATTTCCGTTTAATATGTTTCCGGAAGTGGATCCGGTGCTGGGCCCTGAGATGCGTTCGACCGGAGAGGTTCTGGGCCTTGCCGAAACCTTCGGAGAAGCGTTTTATAAAGCCCAGGAGGCAACCAATCTCAGATTGCCTTTATCCGGGACTGTGCTTATAAGCGTAAACGACAGGGACAAGGAGGAATTACCGGAAGTTGCCAGGGGGTTTGCGGAGTGCGGTTTTGAAATCCTGGCCACAAAGGGAACCTATGACGTTATCGTGCGAAACGGCATTCCGGCGAAAAAAATTCATAAGCTTGGAAAGGGAAGACCGGACATACTGGATGCAATTGCCAACGGCCAAATTGATATTATTGTCAATACCCCGATAGACAAAAAAGGCGCTGACGACGACAGTTACATAAGAAAGGCTGCCATAAAAAGCAAAATTTGCTACGTAACCACCATGGCCGCCGCCAGGGCAACCATAGCCGGAATTAAGGAAATTAAATTCAATACAGCCAAAGGAGTCCGTTCCCTGCAGGAATATCACAGCATGATTCAATAATCTAAAACAATTACTGTAATTAAAATTACACAAAAGGAATAAAATTACACAATAGAAATAATAAAACTACGCTCCACCCGACGTGTTTCGTTTTCTGACCGGGCATTTTACTGGCACCCGGTTACAAGCAAAATACGGCGGGTGTTTTTATTTTATTCAAATTAATCGGTTTTCCGGAACCTACTGTTAAGAACTTTATTATTTTACTCGCATTAGTGGAGTCCGCTTTGGCATAATGAGAGGATTTGCGGAATATATTGAATAGAATCGTGAAACAGCCTAATTTATGTATGGCAAGGGAGCGTGATTATTTGGCTGATTATAAAAGATTTGTATCTTATATGTATGTATACACTAACGGTATAAAAAGAAAAAACGTGGGCTATGCGAGGGTGGAAGTAAGAAACGGGGAATGCAGGTTTAAAATTTATATGCAGATGGAAGGTGTATCCGAGGGCATATTTCCTACTTATCTGATCTACAGACCCACAGGTGACATGGAACTGGTTTATATCGGAGATTGTATGGCCAAAAATCAGCTTATGGACGGAAGGCTTACGGTCGATGAGAATAATGTAATGGGATCGGGATATAAATTTTCGGATATGGGGGGAATACTGCTGTTTTTGGATACCGGGGTTTTTTACGCAACACAGTGGGACGACAAACCGGTTATTTTGGACGAGGTTTTGCAGGCTCTGAAGCAAAAACCCAAAAGGGCTACCGGTATCGAGCCGAAGAAGAGCGGCGGCATACCGGTAAGTGAACCGGAAAAACCGCCGTTTGCGGGAGAAGCGGCTTTGGCTGACAGCAAAAAGGATAAGGAAAACAATTTTGACGTTATAAAAACGTACACTGATGAAAAGCTGCACACAGACAAGCAGCCTGATACAGCAAAACCGGATTCTGCAAAACCTGCTGCTGCCGCTGTTGCAGAAGGGCAGAGTACGGAAACATTATCCGTAAACACAAAAACAGATGAAAAAAGAGAGATTCAAAATGATAAGAAAGGCTATGCGGAAAATCAGGCCGATACCGCAACCGCCGTTTCAGGAAAAAAAGAAGGCGGAGAAATGACATCAGCCGCAGATAATAAAGCGGATACGGAAGAAGAGCTAATTGCTGTCGAATCTTCTGTAGTCCGACAGGACGACGGCAGCGCAGAGGCTTTAACGGACAGGCAAACCGATACCGGAACAATGACTTATACGGAAAAACGGGATTCTTCCGAAGATAAAACATCCGCATACAGGCCGGCGGAAGAAAAAGCGCATTCGGACGAAGGGATTAATACTAAAGGGACGGCAGCGGTAAACAGGACAATTGTTGATAACAGGGATGACCAAAAATCCATCAGGGAAGAAAGAAAAACGGAAATGCCCATATATATGCTTCCTAGGGGCTTTAAAACAAAAGAAGGGACAAAGCCATATCACACGGATAAACCTATTAATCCGTGGGAGCAGGTGGATAGATACAGGCGTTTTGAGAAAGAAAAAAATATAACTTCGGATCAATTGCAAAAAGATAAAGAACGTCCCGCAGGAACCGAAATGCCGAAAGAAAATCAGACAAATCAGGCTGTCGAAAAAATATTTAACACTTTTCCGAGGATTTATCCTTTCGAAGATAACGAAATCAAAAGATGTGTCAAAATAGAACCGAAGGATATCGGCACCCTTCCCGCAAGTACATGGATTTTAAGCAACAACAGTTTCCTGCTGCACGGTTATTATTGCTATCATCATTTGATATTCGCGGAAATAATTGATAGATACGGGTGCCGCTATATTGTCGGTGTTCCCGGTATTTATCATAACAGGGAACGTTTTATGGCCAGAATGTTTGGATTCGAAAACTTCAAATCGATCCGCAAAAGAGACTTAAAACAGGGAGATTTCGGTTACTGGTATCGGGAAGTGGAAATCTAGTTTTGTAAATCTCAATCCATACCCCTTATATCGACAAAATCCACATAAGAAGACAGTATATCCCTGTACCGGTTTAATTTATCCTTGCCGGGGCTTGTATATCCGGGGGATATAATATCTCCGGAATCCTTATAGGCCTGCAGATAATATGCCTTGGCACCCTTAATCCACCGGCCGATCGCCTTCATGTCTTCTTCGGTATGAAGCTCATTGACCACTGTGGTTCTGAATTCATAGTCCACCTTGCCTGAAAGAATTATGGATACGCTTTCATTTATATCTTCCATGGATAAGCCTAAATTTCCCGCGGTTGCCAGGTATTTTTCCGGGGAATTTTTGATATCCATGGCTATATAGTCTATTAAATTTTGCTCTGCCAATTGTCTCAGCATGGCGGGGTTTGTGCCGTTGGTATCAATTTTTACCTTTAAACCTATTTCTTTAACCTGACCGATAAAAGAAGGCAGTTCGGAATATATTGTCGGTTCGCCCCCCGTTATACATACTCCTTCCAATATGTTCTTTCTTTTATTAAGATAGGCGAGAATCTCCTCCTTGGCAATTATGGGCTGGGTATGGGGCCTTAAGACCAAAGAGGCGTTGTGGCAAAAAGGACAGCGCATGTTGCAGCCGCCTACAAACACCGTTGCAGCCAGATGTTTCGGATAGTCCAGAAGAGTGGATTTATAAAAACCATGAAAATCCATGCAATCACCTCGTTTAATGATTTACGGATTCGGGTTGCAAACAGGCTTGAATATAGAGTATAATGTTTAAGCGAATAAACCCGAACCTGATTTAATTTTACACCGTATTTTTCCATATAATCCATGCCGCCGTTAAACTGTAAGGCAGACTGATTTATGTTCATATATGAGCATATTATAATATACCAGATTATAAAGACCCAGTCTATAGAAAAGGGAATAAAACATGGCTGACGAACAAATCAAGACCGACGAAAAATACATGAAAGAAGCTTTAAAGCAGGCAAAACGGGCTTATCTGCTGGGCGAGGTCCCGATAGGCTGCGTAATCGTCTATCAGGATAAAATCATCGGCAGAGGGTATAATAAAAGAAATACAAAGAAAACCACCCTTGCCCATGCGGAACTTGCGGCTATTGACAAGGCCAGCAAAAAAATGGGAGACTGGCGTTTGGAAGACTGTACCATATATATAACCCTGGAGCCCTGTCAGATGTGTTCAGGAGCCATTGTACAGGCGAGAATAAAGAGAGCGGTAATCGGTACAATGAATCCGAAGGCCGGTTGTGCAGGATCCATTTTAAACATTTTACAGATGAAGGAATTCAATCATCAGGTGGAGATTACCACCGGTGTCCTGGCGGAGGAATGTACAGCCATTTTGCAGAAATTTTTTAAGGAATTGCGTGTTCGTAATAAATTGGAAAAGCTTGAGGGGTTGACAAACAAGCCCGATTAACATTATACTAAGCATACGGTTGAAGTTTAAATTAAAGCCGTAAAAATTTATAATATTGTCATAAAATTTCCGTGCAGCCGGGGAGATAGCGGTGCCCTGTACCTGCAATCCGCTACAGCAGGGGTGATATTCTGCCGAGGGTGTCTTATTGTAGGGCTGCCCTTTATAAGTGATGTTGACGTTCGGGTCTTACGCAACAGGGATTTGTGAACCGTGTCAGGTCAGGAATGAAGCAGCACTAAGCAAAGGCTCCTGTGTGCCGTAAGGCAACCTGGACCGAGTTAACTGTAAAGGTAACGCCTATGGTAAGCATTCGAAGCAGAATGCACGGAATAAATTTATATAGGGATGGCTGTCTAATACAGCCATCCTTTTTTTAATATGAATTTTTATTGAAAACATACATTGGGGACGCATTATATAAACTTTCAGGGCTTTAGCCCGGTGGGGTATTTACTGGTTTTGAGCGCCTGAAATTGCGGAGCAATGAAAAATGGAGTATAATTATGGCAAAGGGAGGCGTTTAATATGAAAAAGGCTATTAGAAAATTATTGGTGTTTTTTATGGCTATAATCGTTTTATTTGCACCGATGGCATATTCCGGTACATATGTAGTGGTTGCCCACTCCGGAAGAACAGATGCAAACGGTGGGCATAAGGACAATAAAAATGTAAACGGTTTAGGCAGCTATCATTATCATTGCGGAGGCCACCCCGCCCATCTCCATATAAACGGAAAATGTCCTTATGATAATACCGATACGGAACCGACACAAGGTGATACATTGTATTTGACCGGGGAAACAACTTCGAAAGAAACAGCCGCCAGTGTTAATAAGCAATCAAATACAAGCGATATAAAAGAATCTATCCCAGAAAAATTAAAGGAATCCACAACAAGCAAAACTGATTCTGCGAAGAAAAAGGAAAGCAATAAAAAAGAAAGTAAAAAAGAAAATAAAAAAGAAAATAAAAAAGAATTAATTAAGAAAGTGCAAAAAGCTTTGAATGATTTAGGATATGATTGCGGAAAGGCAGACGGGATTCTTGGCAAAAAACAAAGGCGGCGTTAAAGAAGTTCCAGAAAGATAACGGGCTGAAGGTTGACGGTCAAATAGGAGAGGAAGTATTAAAGGCGTTAAAAATAGAATAATATAATTGTGTTAAGATAAGAATATTAATAGCAAAATCACATTATAAAATCGGCAATGTCTGAAATATTACGGAAAGCATCCTTCGGGATGCTTTTTATTATGGACTTTAGTCTGTTGAGCATGAAGTGAGTTTCTCAACAGAGAAACGAGCCATGCGAAACAAAAAAC
>ENA-OWPA01000752-OWPA01000752.1-bioreactor-metagenome-genome-assembly--contig:-NODE-752-length-33833-cov-13.224671_pt1 | contig 33833 bp, 40 predicted proteins | sample MGYA00238139_ERZ651803 | MGnify/ENA primary metagenome ERZ651803 (study PRJEB26909, sample SAMN07631231) | bioreactor metagenome | isolation source: Switchgrass digestor | place: USA: Dartmouth... | reverse complement strand
ATGCCTGGTGACAACATCACCATGACAATCAACCTCATTACACCGATTGCTATGGAAAGAGGACAGACCTTCTCAATTCGTGAAGGCGGAAGAACAGTTGCATCCGGACGCGTTGCAGACGTTCTTAAGTAATAAATAAAAAGCTGATATTTAATGAGGCTGCCACAAGAGCAACTTGGAGGCAGCCTTTTTATGCCCTGTTTTGGCAATACTGTATGAATACAATGAAAAAGTACTTTTGCCCTATAACCTGTTAGCCTGTCCAGAATAAAACATTGCAATTCGTTTGGCAAGACGCTATAATAGAATAGCCTTGTATAAGTTTTATACTAACGTTCAAATCCATACTTAAACCTTATATTTTAAGTACATAATAACTATGCTTTATTCCAATGACGCTTAAATGCATTGTGGTCTATAATAAGCTGGTTATTAAAACCCATACTGAAATTTGGGACAACCCCATATTTTTTTTTAATATGGAGCACTTATTGAAAGGATTTGATACGATGACACAGGATAAAAACAGGCAACAATTATTAACAATACCGCTTCTTCCGTTAAGAGGGATTGTTGTTTTTCCGCATATGATTCTTCATTTTGACGTAGGACGTGCAAAATCGATAAAAGCTCTTGAAGAAGCAATGATGAAGGATCAGAGAATTTTCCTTGCTGCTCAGAAAGATCCTGCGTTGGATGAGCCAGGCAATAAGGATATATATACAATAGGAACAATTTCTAAAATCAAACAACTGTTAAGACTTCCGGGAGATACCATACGTGTGCTTGTAGAAGGGTTGGAACGGGCAAAGATCGTTGATTTCGTTTCAAACGATCCTTATTATGAAGTAAATGTACGGGAGTGCCCAAATCCAAAGCATCAGACAAAAGATTCGGAAACAGAAGCCCTGGTAAGGCAGGTTATCAGTTATTTTGAACAATATGCGAAACTTACCAATCGCATTTCTCCTGATACAACATTTACTTTATCGACAATGGAAGACTATGCAAGGCTTTCAGATGTTATTGCCGCCAATTTGGTTATAAAATTGGAGGAAAAACAGCGTATATTGAACGAGTTGTCGCCGAAGAGGCGAATGGAAAAACTTCTGAAAATCCTGGTTAACGAAATAGAAATACTTGAAGTTGAAAAGAATATTAACAAGAAAGTACGCCAGCAGATTGACAAAAGCCAACGGGAATATTATCTCAGGGAACAGCTTAAGGCCATACAGAATGAGCTGGGAGAAGGCGGCCAACAGGAAGATGAGATTGAAGAATACCGCGAGAAAATAAAGAAGCTGGGTTTGCCTCAGGATGCGGAAAGCAAAGCTCTAAAAGAGGTGGACAGGCTTTCAAAAATGCATCCTTCGTCGGCTGAAAGCGGTGTTATCAGAACATACCTTGATTGGATAGTCGAGCTGCCATGGAACAACAAAACAGAGGAAAACTTAAACTTAAGCGATGCAGAAAGAATTTTGGACGAGGACCATTACGGACTCACCAAAGTAAAAGAAAGAATAGTGGAATACCTTGCAATAAGAAAACTTAAGAACAGCCTTCAGGGGCCGATAATATGCCTTGCGGGACCTCCCGGAGTGGGAAAGACATCCATTGTACGGTCTATTGCAAAGGCATTGAACAGGAATTACGTTCGCATGTCCCTTGGCGGTGTGAGAGATGAAGCTGAGATCAGGGGCCACAGACGGACCTATATCGGAGCTATGCCCGGCAGAATAATAAAGGCAATAAGGCAGGCTGGTTCAAAGAACCCTCTGATACTTCTCGATGAAATTGACAAAATGTCGAACGATTTTCGGGGAGATCCTGCGGCTGCTTTGCTTGAAGTTTTAGATGCCGAACAGAATAAGGAGTTCCATGATCATTATCTGGACATGCCTTTTGATTTGTCCGACGTCATGTTTATTACTACTGCGAATTACAAAGATGCAATACCACGCCCATTGCTGGACAGGATGGAAGTAATAGATATATCGGGTTATGTTGATGAGGAAAAGATTCAGATTGCGAAACGGCATCTGATTCCGAAACAGATTAAAAATCATGGCCTTAAACCTTCAGAAATACGATTTGATGAAGGTGCCATCAGGGATATTATAAACTATTACACCCGGGAAGCGGGGGTCAGAAACCTGGAAAGACAGATTTCAACAGTATGCCGGAAGGTTGCCAAGATGATAGTATCAGGCCAGAAAAAGTCGGTGCGTATAACAGAAAACAACCTGGACAAGTTCCTTGGCCGCAAGATATTTTTATTCGATAAGGCCAATGAAAAGGATGAAGTGGGTATAGCACGCGGCTTGGCCTGGACGCCTGTTGGAGGCGACACCCTGTGCATTGAAGTTAATCTTATGCCAGGAGACGGTGCATTAGAACTGACCGGACAATTGGGCGATGTTATGAAGGAATCTGCCAGAATTGCCAGAAGCTATGTCCGCTCCATTGCCGAAATGATAGGAATTGACAAGGATTTCCACAAAAAGTATGATATGCATATTCATGTTCCTGAAGGCGCCATACCGAAAGACGGGCCTTCTGCGGGAATTACGCTGGCAACTGCAATGATTTCTGCTTTGACCAACATTCCGGTAAGAAGAAATGTTGCTATGACAGGTGAAATTACTTTACGGGGAAGGGTATTGCCGATAGGGGGTTTGAAAGAGAAGGTACTTGCTGCCTATAGAGCAGGGATAGACACTATTTTATATCCCAGGGAAAATGAAAAAGACATTGAGGAAATACCCAGGAATGTGGTTGAGAAACTAAAGATGGTTTCTGTTTCGTCCATGGATCAGGTGATGAAAAATGCGTTGGTGCGTTTCCCTGTTCCGGAAAACAAAAATAAGACCGAAGAAGAGAACAGCAGTACGCATATTGAAGTTCAAAAGGCAAAGGACGAAGCTGCGGTGGCAGTAGAACACTAAAATATTTAATAAGCCATACAAGGGATGAAGTTCTGGAAAATGGGATTCATCCCTTTTTATTTTTGCCGTAAAGCATAGATATTATGCAGCAGGGCAAGGCAAAAATGAGTCACAACCTATATGCAACGGTTATAAATTTTTACTGGCAGAGCCTTTGGTACCGCTTACCTTAACCATATGCTCAAATGTATTTGTTAAGCTACATAGGCTGTGTTATAATGGGAATGATTTACTATAACATGAAATTAACTTTATCAATCACTTAATTGTGGGATTCATAAACGGAGGATTATATGCTTATTATTAATGGAAAAATATTTACAATGGCAGATAATAGCGGTACACAATCTGAGACTCTTAAATATGAGAACGGATATATACTGGTTAAAGACGGAAAAATAGCAGCCGTAGGGCATATGGATGAATGCCCTGAAGACAGCGAAATAATTGATGCGAAAGGGAGATTTGTTTTACCCGGACTTGTAGACGCACATACCCATGTGGGCATGATGGAAGACTCAGTTGGTTTTGAAGGCGATGATGTCAATGAAATGACCGATCCTGTTACGCCGCATTTACGGGCAATCGATGCTATATACCATGCCGATCGTTCTTTTGTGGAAGCAAGGCAATGGGGTGTTACAACTGTTCTCAGCGGTCCCGGAAGCGCTAATGTGATATGCGGGCAGTTTGCCGCATTAAAAACTTTTGGCCGTTCTGTTGACGAGATGGTTATTAAAGAACCCTGCGCCCTTAAAGTTGCATTTGGAGAGAACCCTAAAACGGTATATCATGAGAAGAACCATGCGCCCAGTACCAGAATGGCTACAGCAGCTATTTTGAGAGAACAGTTTTACAAAGCGAAAGAGTATATGGAGCTATGGGAAGAATATAATAATGACAGGGAAAATAACGACAAACCCGAGTTTGATATGCGCCTTGAAGCTCTGATACCAGCGCTGAAAGGCGATTTAATCGTAAAAATCCACGCCCACAGAGCCGATGACATTTTGACGGCCATTCGCATCGCAAAGGAATTTAACTTAAAAATAACGATTGATCATTGCACCGAAGGATATCTGATTGCAGATATCCTAAAGGAGAATAATGTCAGGGTTATATTAGGTCCGATGCTCACCGACAGATCAAAAATCGAACTTAGGAATCAAAGCCTTGCTGCGCCCGGAATCCTTGCAAAAGCAGGTATACCGGTTGCTATAATGACAGATCATCCATGTGTTCCTGTGCAACATCTGCTTTTATGTGCGGCAATTGCGGTAAGGGAAGGAATGCCTGAAGAAGAGGCGCTGAAAGCTGTAACTGTCAATGCGGCAAGGGCAGCAGGAATAGACGACCGGGTAGGAAGTCTTGAAAAAGGAAAAGATGCCGATATTGTTATTTTTAACGGACATCCGTTTGATTACAAATCAAAAGTGGATATGACCATAATAAATGGAAAGATTGCTTATACACGTGAGTAAAATAATACAGGTGTAGACAATTGGCGTATGCATCCTTGGGTACGGTATTTTTGAGCCCACCCATAAAGCAAATTGAAACACCGGACTGTTATTTGTCAGAGGGTAAAATGATACAGGAGTCGGGAATAAAGGTGTATGGGATGGTAAAAAAGCTAATAGATGCAATAACGAATTTATATAAAAAGCAGGTTGATAATGCCTTTATTGAATTGAACAAATGCTCAAAACCCGGCGGTATAGTGTTTTTAGGAGACTCTATTACCGACTTTTTCAGGCTAAATGAATTTTTTCACGGAGTTTACGTTATAAACCGGGGCATTGGAGGAGACACAACGGATGGCGTTTTAAAACGCCTTTCCGAAAGTGTTTTTGAGCTGTCACCATCGAAAGTATTTATCCTGATAGGCACCAATGATATCGGCGAGAATAGGAGCGAAAGCCATATTATACGGAATATTGCAGAGATAATAGACAGAATCCGCGAGAGATGCCCCAAAGCCAAAATTTATCTCCAGTCAATTTATCCTGTGTCAAATGCAAAGGATAAAAAAATTAATAAATATATTGTAGGAAGAAGAAACAACGAAAAGATACGCCGCGTTAATGAGGGCTTAAAAAGGCTTGCCGAAGAAAAAGGTATTGAATATATAGATGTCCACAGCCATCTGACTGACGATAAGGGAAATTTAAGGCTTGAATATACCGTTGAAGGACTCCACCTGACTGTCAGCGGGTACAGGGCTTGTGCCGAAATTTTAAGGCCTTATGTATGTGACGGCAAATAACAAAATCACGCCTTTAAGGTTTATTTCCCTGGTTTGAATGCCGCATAAACAAGTTTAAATCTGAGCCATTTGCCGGACGTGCAGCAGTATCACTCCATTTTCATATGTTTCAATCAAGGATATGAGTTATTTCAGGCAATGAATATTGACATTGCCTGATTTTGTATTTAGACTAAAATAGTAGATATTACAATAATGAAGCACATATTTACGGATTAATGTCATTGAACGGTAAATACCACATGAAAATTTTATTTCACGCTTCACAAAGAAGGACTTTAACTTCTGCCTGCTGGGAAAATAGCGTTATATTATTATTTTCAAGCAGACAATAATGTACATATATTCATTAAGGAGGGGTTATATCATGAAATCATTGAAAGGAACAAAAACTGCTGAAAATCTGCTTAAAGCATTTGCCGGAGAGGGGCAGGCAAGAAACAGATACACCTATTATGCCTCTGTAGCTGACAAAGAAGGATATAAGCAGATAAAGAACATTTTCCTTGAAACAGCAGATCATGAAAAAGAACATGCCAAGAGGTTCTTTAATTATCTGGTTGAAGGTTTGGCAGATGAACTGCCTGCCATGGTTACCATTACAGAAGCAAGCTATCCCGTTGCGAAGGGTACCACATTGGATAACTTAAAAGCTGCAGCAGAAGGTGAGCACGAAGAGTGGCATGACTTATACCCGTTATTCGCTGATGTTGCAGAACAAGAAGGCTTCCCCGAAGTTGCCGCAACATTCAGAATGATTTGTGTATCCGAAAAGATGCATGAAGAAAGATATAAGAAGCTTGCTGAAAACGTTGAAAACCAAAAGGTATTTAAAAAGGACGGCAAGGTTTACTGGAAATGCGGTAACTGCGGATATATCCATGAAGGAACCGAGGCTCCCGAAAAGTGCCCGGCCTGTGCTCATCCAAAAGCATATTTTGAACTGTTCGTAGAGGCATATTAATTTTGTGAGATTTGCGGTTACATCGTAATTCACGATTAAATATGTTAAAAAAAGGGTATCGTATGAATAGTGCGATACCCTTTTATATAATTACCGGAGGTTTTTATGGAGAACAGGTTTTCAAATTTTCAGCAGAAAAGAATGATTATTTTCGGAGAACTTGTAAAAAGGTACTGGAACGGTGAGCTAAATGACAGGGAAGATCTGAATGCTTTAGCAAACGAAATAAAAAAGCAGTACGGGTTTGATGATGAGGATATGTCATTTATCAAGGATCATATACGAATTGCCATGGGGTTGGACCCGACAGGTGAAGACACTTTTAAGGATGAACTTAAGCTGGTGAAAAATTTTGATGTTGTCAGCAGACCGGTAATTTCAAAAATTGACGGTCCATGTGCGTATTGTGATGACGATTCAAGGCTTTGCAAAGATACATGCCTTTTTGAATCCCATGTTTACAGAAGGACCCAGGGGCCTGTTATTATGAATGATAAATGCCTTACATGCGGAAGATGCGTTACTGAGTGTGATTTTGGAGCATTGGCCGACAAAATTGAATTTATACCGGTAATAAACATTTTAAAAGAGAAAAAGCATCCTGTTTATGCAGTGGTTGCTCCTGCTATTGCAGGACAGTTTGGTGATAATGTCACTCTGGGACAGCTTAGAAGTGCTTTTAAGATAATGGGTTTTACAGATATGATTGAAGTTGCAATGTTTGCAGATATTCTCACCATCAAGGAAGCCTTCGAGTTCAATCATTTAGTTAAAAATCATGAAGATTTCTTCCTTACCAGTTGCTGTTGCCCCGTATGGTTTAATATGACAAAGAAAAATTACGGCGAGCTGTATAAGCATATGTCTCCGTCAGTGTCTCCGATGATAGCTTCGGGCAGAATATTGAAGAAACTTTATCCTGATGCACGGGTTGTTTTTATAGCTCCATGCATAGCCAAGAAGGCAGAAATAAAAGAAGAGGGATTACAGGGAGCCATAGACTTTGTTATTAATTTCAGGGAATTAAAAGAAATTTTTAAGGCGTTGCAAATTAATCCGGCAGAGTTAATCGGAGAAGAAAAGGATCAGGGCTCTCTCGGAGGAAGGTTCTATGCAAGGACCGGAGGAGTAAGCTTTTCGGTCAAAACAGTTGTCAACAGAATTAACCCAAGCAGGCTTATTAAGTTAAAGGCAAAGAAAGTGGACGGAGTAGCAAGTTGCAAAAAAATACTTGACGAACTGTCAAATAATGAAGTCACCGACTATAACTTTATAGAAGGTATGGGATGTGTGGGCGGCTGCGTCGGCGGCCCAAGAACAAACATTGACGTTGAAAAGGCCACCCAGATTGTTAATGAGGTCGCCGAGGATTCGCTCATCATGACGCCCTTTGATAACCTCAATGTAATGAAAACGCTTAAACAACTGGGAATTAATGCAATAGAAGAGATAATGGAAAACCCTGATGTGGTGCAGTTACTGACGAGGGAATGACGGGACAGGAAAGAGAGATTCTTGATATTCCTATCAGTTGAGGTATAATAAAAATATTAAGATAAATAATGGCAATTTAGGTATTGGGAGCAAGCCATGAAAAAAGATAGATGGTTACTTTTGGTTGCCGTAATTTTTCTTTCCTTATCCGCTGCTTCCTGCACTAATTTGGAAGAGGATACTTCCCTGATGATACCTGAAGAAAATGGTAAGATAACATTGCGTTTTATAAGCAGTTGGGGTGGTGTGGATTCCAAAGCAGAGACATTGCAGGAATTATTCGTTCGCTTTACAAATGAGAATCCTGATATAGAAATAGTAAACGAATCTCTTTTTGGAGAGGATTTTCTTCCCAAAATAAAAACGGATTTTGCTTCTGGAAATAATCCCGATGTATTCGGAATGTGGCCGGGGTCAGATATAAGAGCTCTTATTCAGGCAGGGAAGGTAGCCGATTTAACCGATCTGATGGAGGAAAACCCTGAATGGAAGAATTCATTTAAAAGCAGTATGCTTAAGTACACAACTTATAACGGCAGATTGTATGGCTTGCCCTTCGAGATTATTTTTGAAGCTCTGTTCATAAACACCGATCTGTTTGAAAAATATAACGTGCCGGTACCAACCACTTTTGAAGAGTTAAAAGATGCGGTAAAAGTACTAAAAGGCAATGATATAATCCCTATTGCATATAATTCATTTGCCGAAGGTACATATCTATTTCAGAACATGGTTGCACTTCTTGCCGGAAAGGAAATAGCCGAAAATCCCCAGCATCCCGAATTCGGATATTATTATAAAAAGGCAATGGAGTGCATGCAGGAACTCTACCGGATTGGAGCATTCCCTGATGAAGCTTTTACATTGACAAACCATGAAAGAAATACCCTGTTTCTTGAGAAAAAAGCTGCAATGATAGTGCAGGGTTCATGGTTTATCGGAAACATACCGGCTGATGACAATACAGTTGACATAGTATATTTTCCAACATTCAGCGATGGAAAAGCTCCTCCGAATACAATGATATATGGACTTGGAAACGGATGTTTTTATATAAGCGCTGAATCCTATAATGATGAAACAAAGAGAGAAGCCTCCATCCGTTTAATGAAATTTCTTACGTCGAGAGAGGCCGCCGTGGAATTTGCAAAGCAGACAGGAATGATGAGCTGTGTTGATATAAGGGAATACCAGATAGACTATAACAGGCTTACCAGGAAAGGCCAGATCCTTATTAACAACAGCAGACAATTTGTGGGTCCTCCTGACAGTTTTATTGACAGAACTGTCTGGGAAGAAGTTATAGTTATAGGTATGCCGTATGTCCTTGAAGGAAAGCTTGGGATTGATGAACTCTACAATAAGGCGGTTAAGGCAGGGTTACTGTCACATTAGCGGTGAATGAGGAGTTATTATTACTTTTATTGCGGTATTCATAGCAGCTTCTTTCCGGCATCTATGCCAAGTTTGGCGGAGCCTGGAGATTCAGCTCGGGCAGGGCGAAATTCGTAAAAATGCGTCTTTTAGTAGCAAAGTTATTGTGCAATACCGGAAACAGACGCTCCATTTGCAAGAGCTGTGTAAGTTAAGCTCGGCAAGCCGAAATCTGTAAAAATGCATAAGAATATATATTGTATGCTGCATTTTTGCTCAGACAATCGGCCTGCTTGTCCTCGCTCTGACTGCACATCCCTATGCTGCATTCCGCTATAAGTTTCCTTGCATTGCACAATAACTGACACATACATTCGGTAACAATGTTTTCTGCAATGCCGAATTCAGTTTTCTACTCGTAAGCATTTTTGCTCTGCCGCCTTGCGTATCCCCGCTTTAAGTCACAGGCTCCAGCCTTCACTTAGTATCGATGCTTTTAAAGAAGATGCTGTAAATCCTTCGATTCTGATGCAACTTTCAGTGTAAACTGCTTCGTATTAATTTTGAGGTGAAGCAATTGAAAAAAAAGATTGTAAAATTCTATAAGGATTTATCAATTAAAAAGAAGCTCTTACTGGCTTTCTACATTCAAATAATAATACCTATGATTTTCATGGGCTTTTTAAGTTACAGGAATTCTGCACAAACAATAAAGCAAATATCAACAAATTATGCAAAGGACATACTGCAGATGATTGAGCTTCGTTTCGATGATTTTTTATCAAACTTAAGTGTCATTTCTCAGGACCTTTTATATGACAAAACGATATATAATGCCTTAACTCAGAAAAATATAAACGATCCCATCATGGGATATGAAATTGAAAATGAAATCAGCAATTCAATGAAGAAAATAATACTGTCAAGGCCTGAAGTCCAGGCCATAGCAATTGTGGGGAATGACGGCAGGTTCTATTATGCCGATGACAATTCTTCAAACAACAGTATTAAAAATATATTGCCCTATGAAAAATTACTGGAGAAAGCCAGGCAACACCAGGGAAAGGTAACCTGGTATACCGACAGCAGCAATGGTGTTGTAAATCATATATATCTTGTAAGAACCATATATCATCAGGATACTTTCAGGGAAATCGGCCTTCAGGCGATACTTGTAAACAAGAACTTTCTGAGAACGGTCTATGACGGTCTTACAAGAAGCATGCAAAATATTATTATATTATCAGAGAACCACGATCTGATTGCTGCAAGAAACAGCGATTACGATTATTTTATAAATGATTCTTCGTTCAGGAAGCTTCAGAATGAAAAGGATTCAAAAATTGATTATGATGTAAATGCATTGGTATCCTATACAACTATCAGTGAAACAGGGTGGAAAATAATAACGTATGTACCGTTGAACGTGCTTTACCGTGACGCCTACGCCCTTAGGAGGAATTTGATTCTGCTGTGCATCGTTACGGTAATAATCCTGTCCGCATTCAACTTATCCATTGCAATGAGCTTTATAAACCCCATCAACCGCCTTGTAAAGGGAATGAAGATGGTCCAGAAGGATAACCGGATTGTATATATAGATGACGAAAGAGAAGACGAAATAGGATTCCTGAATAAAACATTCAATGAAATGTCCCGGGAAATAAATCATCTTGTTAACTGGGTTTACAGGGAGCAGATTACAAGAAAAGAGGCAGAATTGAAAGCACTTCAGTCGCAAATTAATCCCCATTTCCTGTTTAATACACTGGAGTCAATCAATTGGATGGCAAGACTTAACAATGTACCCGAAATCAGCGAGGCCGTCACCGATTTGTCTGACCTGATGGAAGCCAGTATTGGAAGGGATGACAGGCTGATTACCGTTGAGGAGGAGTTTAAGTACTCGGACAAATACATATCGATAATTAAAAGAAGGTTCGAAGATAAAGTAGAGTTTAAAAAAGAAATATTAAACGGAGCGGGAAAAGTCAGAATTCCAAGGCTGTTAATTCAGCCTCTTGTTGAAAATGCAGTTTATCACGGTATTGACAGGTTGCGCGGAAAAGGCGAGATCCTGCTTAAAGCATATATTGAAGGTGAACGCCTTGTCATTATTGTTATGGATACCGGCCCCGGCATTGACAGCGTTGAACTGGACGCTTTGAACAGAAGGCTTTCCCTTGACAATGATACATATTTCAAAAACCTGAGGACCGAATCAAGGCAAAGCATAGGGATAGAAAACGTAAACCGCAGAATAAAATTATTCTACGGAGATGACTACGGACTTAAAATAGAGAGCGAAAAGGGGAAATTCACCAGGATAATAGTCAGTATACCGGTTAATAATGAGGCGACGGAGGGTTATTATGTTCAAGGTAATGATCATTGATGATGAACCGATAATCAGAAAGGGCATTAAGAATATACTGGACTGGAAAAAATTCGGGTGCGAGATATGTGCCGAGGCTTCTGACGGAGAGGAAGGCATTGCTCTGATTAATGAAAAAAGGCCCGACATACTGATTACCGACATACGCATGCCCGGGATTGACGGCCTTAAGATGATAAGCAATGTAAAGGATTTGATCCCCGATTGTAAAATAATTATCCTGACCGGGTACAGGGATTTTGACTATGTCCAGGAAGCACTGAAACTTGGAGTATTTGATTTCGTCCTTAAGCCTTCAAAGATAGAGGATTTGACGACAATAATACACAGGGCTGTCGAAGAGCTGAAAAGCCTTAGGAACAGGGCGGAAGAGTTCAACAAGTTAAAGAAGCTTTTTGAGCAGAATATTCCTATACTTAGGGAAAAATTTTTATATGATCTTATGTATGAGATTTATCCAAACAGGGATGAAATCCTGCCGCGTGCTGAGTTGCTCGGTGTGAATATAAACGAGTTTTTCCTGCTTGTAGTGGAGATAGATACCGATGAGAACAAAAGCTTAAGCCAGTATGACAAAAATTTATACCTGTTCGGCATAATAAATACATTTATGGATGTGTTTTCAGACAGTTTCAATGTAATCAGCATCCCGCTTAAAGACAGGGGTGTGGCGTTTATACTGCGGAGTATTGATAAAAAAGACGACAGTTATAATTTAATAAGCGATAAATGCAACTATCTTCAGGAACTTCTTATAAATTGCTTCGGATTTACGGTAACGATAGCGGTAAGTTCGGAAGGAAGGGACATTATACAGCTGCCGGAAAAGTTTCGTGAATGTATGGAAGCACTTGAACGGAAATTCTATATTGGAAATGACTCAGTAATTTTTTACAACGATCTGAACGGATTTCTAAAGTTCGAGGATTATTCGGTGCTTGAAAAGTACCAGAAGCTGCTGCTGGAAGGTATTAAGACAGGAAATGAGTCAATTGTAATGAAAAGGATTGATGATATATTTAAATATATAAATGGTCTGGATCATCTGAATATGGATTACTTAAAGAATTTTTACTGGGGTATTATTACATATATAAACAACATCAGGCTTTCTGTGGCACTGGCTTCCAATGAAAAAAAGGTTGAAAGCATCAATATCATAAGCCTTCACAATATGATTAGCCGGTCGGAAAATGTATATGAGCTTAATGAGCTTCTAAAGGAAGTTTCACTTAGTATTACTGCAAAAATCAACAACTATAACAATAAAAGCATAAAGCTCATTTTACGCAATGCCCTCGACTATATTCACGAACATTATAAAGAACAGCTTACTCTTAATGATGTTGCCGAACATGTTTATGTAAGCACCTCTTACTTAAGCAGGATGTTTAAAAAAGAACTGGGCAAAAATTTTGTGGATTATCTTAATGGGTTACGTATAGAGAAAGCCAAAGAACTGCTCATGGATCCCAAATATAAAACCTATGAGATTGCCGAATTGGTCGGAATTCCCGATGCCCACTACTTTTCGCGCCTGTTTAAGAAATATGAAGGTTTGTCACCGACAGAATACAGGGATACTTCTATTGGCAACTGATTTTTCGTGGATTATTTTGTTGTAAAATTTTGCTATTAAACAGGTCAATATTATGCAATATAATTCAATATGCTCCATTCATACACCGGTTCGTCTCTGATATGATAAAAATGTAATATCCTGTTGCGTTCTTAGCCGGCGGTGACAATACGACAATCCGGCTGAAAGTCATTCAGTCTTTTTCACAAATGATTTTAAGTTTCATAAATATAAGGGTGAAACAAGAGGGGTTAAAGATGATGCAAATTAAGCAGGGGAATACAACAATAATAAAGCCTTCCTCAAACAAGGGTTTTTTTCACGAACTGAAAAATAACTGGCAATTGTTCGTTATGCTAATACCGGGAGTAATTATTCTGATTATTAATAATTATATCCCGATGTTTGGAATAGTAATAGCTTTTAAGAGATACCGTTTCCATGGAAGCTTCATAAACAGTATTATCCAAAGCGAATGGAACGGACTTAAGAACTTTGAATTTTTCTTTAAAACCCCGTATGCATTTCAGATTACAAGAAACACCATACTGTACAATCTGGCATTTATTATTCTTGGCCTGGTCATTCCGGTTGCATTTGCCATAATGCTGAATGAAATTACCAACAAAAGGACATCAAAGGTTTATCAGAGTGTTATGTTCCTGCCTTATTTTCTGTCGTGGATTATAGTCAGCTACCTTGCATACTCGTTTTTCAGCATTGAAAATGGTTTTCTGAACAAAACACTCCTGGCATCTTTGGGTATTAATCCGGTAAAATGGTACTTTGAACCAGAATATTGGCCATTTATCCTTATTTTCTTTCAACTGTGGAAATACACCGGTTACAATACTGTTGTATATTTAGCTGCAATATCAGGTATAGACAATGAGTACTATGAAGCAGCAGAAATTGACGGAGCCACGAAATGGCATCAGATAAGGTATATCACAATACCGCTTTTACGTTCCTTAATGATTATTTTGACATTGCTTGCAGTTGGCAGGATTTTTAATGCTGATTTCGGTCTTTTTTATCATGTACCTAGAAACAGCGGGCAGCTTTATCCTGTCACCGATGTTATAGATACCTATGTATACAGAGCGCTGAGAAACACAAACAATATTTCAATGGCGGCGGCAGCAGGCACATATCAGGCTGTAGTAGGCTGTATTACAGTATTTACTGCAAATTTCATTGTCAGGAAAATTGATAAGGATAAAGCACTGTTTTAGGGGGCAATAACAATGGGTAGTAAGGTCAATACCAAAAAAAAGGATGCTATAAGTATTTTTAAAAGAAAAAGCATTGGTAACAGGATATCTCCGATAAACAATATTTTGATTAACCTGTTCTTTATTCTTTGCAGTATTGTATGCATAGCTCCTATTTTACTGATAATTGCTATTTCGTTTACCGATGAGAAGGAACTTCTGGTTAACGGATATAGTTTCTTCCCGCAGAAATACTCGCTTAAAGCATATGACTATGTTATCACCGCAGGTGATACAATATGGAGGGCCTACGGTGTATCCATACTGGTAACGCTTTTGGGCACTGTTTTAAGCCTCATGGTTATCTGCCTTTACGCATATCCGCTGTCTCGTCAGAGCTTTAAATACAAGAATTTCTTCTCCTTTTTCGCGTATTTTACCATGATATTCGGTGGCGGGCTGGTTCCGTGGTATATGGTATATACACAGCTGATACCCATCAAGAATACCATTTGGGTCATGATAATCCCTTATTTGATGAATGCGTGGTATATGATGATAATGAGAACATTCTTCAAAACCACCATCCATGAGTCAATTATCGAGTCTGCGAAAATAGACGGAGCCGGAGAATTCAGGACTTTCTTTGTCATTGTACTGCCATTGTGCAGGGCGGGTCTTGCAACAATCGGACTTTTCTGCACCTTGGGATATTGGAACGACTGGTGGCTCCCTCTTATGTTTGTAACCGAGTACAAGCTGTATAATATTCAATATTTGATGTACCAGACATTAAACAGTATACAGTATCTAGTCAGCGGCAGCGCGCAATTTTCAGAATCATCAAAAATCCTTGCCGAATTACCCAGTGAAAGTGCAAGAATGGCAATAGCGGTTTTGTCGATAGGCCCGATCATATTTGCTTACCCGTTTTTCCAGAAATATTTTGTCAAAGGTCTTACCATTGGTGCTGTTAAAGGCTGAAACCGGTTATACGGTTTAGATATTAAATTCATTTAAGGAGGGAATTTTATGTTAAAAACAAAGAGAATTTGCAGCTTGTTACTGATTTTGGTTACAGCTCTTACTCTTATTTTGGCCGGTTGCTCTTCACCACCGACATCCGGTCAGGGCTCAGGATCCGGAACAGGGACAACAGCTACCCCTACAGTTGCTGCAGATAGCGGTAAAACCAAATCTGAAGAACCTGCAGTAAAACTTACATGGTATCTCGTAGGAAACAGACAGGAACCCGATACCCCGAAAGTTCTTGAAGAAGTGAACAAATACCTGAAGGATAAGCTTAACGTTACCCTGGATTTATATGTATTTGGCTGGGGCGATGAATATGATCAGAAAGTAAATACAGCATTGGCAGCCGGTGAACCACTTGATATTGTATTTACAGCAAACTGGGCAGCTAACTACAATGTTAATGCAGCATCAGGCTATTTCACAGAGCTTAACGGGTATTTGGCAAAATATCCGAAAATAAAAGAAATACTCGGTGAAGACTTCCTTAACGGTTCTGCCATTAACGGCAAGAATTACGCACTGCCAACCAACAAGGAAAAAGTTCATAACTGGGGATGGCTTCTCAAAAAGGACCTTGTTGAAAAATACAAGATGGATACAAGCAATATTAAAACAATAGAAGCAATTGAACCATTATTGAAGATAATAAAGGAAAATGAACCTGAAATAACACCTCTCTGTATTGCAACAATGGATGCTCCGTTCCAGCTTCTCGACTGGGACCGCATCAGCGACGATGATGTTCCCGGTGCTTTGTATCCTGATAACAGGGATTACACGATTATAAACCACTTCCTTGCACCCGAAAGCATTGAGCATTACAAGCTCATGAGAGACTGGATGAACAAGGGATACATCCATCCCGATGCTGCAACAATGCAGAATCAGGTTGAACTTATGAAGTCCGGAAAATATTTTGCAGCTTCCCAGTCCCTGAAACCGGGTAAAGATGATGAAATGACTGCAAGCACAGGTATTGAGTGGGTACAGGTTGACGTTACACGTCCGGTTATGTCCAACCGCGAAACAACAGGTGCTCTCCTTGCAATTCCCGCAGCTTCAAAGAATCCCGAGAAAGCTTTCCTGTTCATAGAAATGCTGTATACCGACAAATACCTGAAGAACCTGCTTAACTATGGTATTGAAAATGTACATTACAAGAAACTCTCCGATAATGTTATAGAATTGATTGATCCTGCAAATTCAGGTTATAACCCCGGCCATGGCTGGAAATTCGGAGATCAGTTCAAAGACTATCTGATGAGCAATGAAGATCCTCAGAAGTGGGATAAATTCCTTGCATATAACGATGAGGGATTGGTATTGAACAGCCTTGGTTTCGTATTTGACAAAACCAATGTTGAAACCCAGGTTTCATCCTGCAAGAATGTAGTCCAGGCATATTACAAGCAATTGTTCACAGGTTCTGTAGAAATTGAACCCACAGTTGAGCAATTCGCAAAGGAGCTTAAGGCCGCCGGTGTGGATGAACTGATTGCCGAAATGCAAAGACAGTATGATGAATGGCGCAAATCCAAATAAACTGTTATAATACTTATCTTTGTTGTTTTTGGACCGGGTCTCCCGGTCTTTTTTTATCTCAATAAACACATTGATAAAAACAGCATTTCTTTTGCTTGAAATCGAGCCTGAAAAAACTCTTTTATACATACAGGACTGAATACGGGAAATTCGTCCGGCCGGGAGAAGCTTTACAACCGGTGCTTATGTTTCCCCCCGCATGCTTAATTGAATATGCCTGCCATGCATCAGCGCAGGTTTTGTCAAATTTTCAGGATATGCATATAATGAATTAATCCTATCTGAAGGGGGTTGTAATATATGTACAAGCTGATGCAGGCTTTGGAAGCAAAAACTTTCATAGGATCTTTGGTTGTGATTATCGCATATATTTCCGAATCAATGCATGAAGTGTTTGTAATTCTGGCAGCGTTTATGGTATTGGATTATATAACGGGACTTGTTTGCGGATTGACGAAGGAAGGAGGTTTCAGTTATAAAAAGGGCATAACTGGGGCTTTAAAAAAGCTGTCTTACCTTGTGCTTATACTTATTACAATTCTAATCGAGTTTTTGATTAATTATTTAACAAGCGACGCAGGGCTGAATATTCCCATCGGAAATTCCATTACGCTGGCAGTATATATATATCTTATCGGGACAGAGGGCCTGAGCATAATACAGAACCTGATAATTTTAGGGATTCCGGTGCCGCCGTTTATGATAAAATTATTCGGCCTGATAAAAGACCAGTCGGGAAATATTATCAGAAAATAACCTGACAGGGTTTTTTTATTTTAAGTCATGAAGATAATTGTAAAAAGAATTTATATAAAATATACTCATAATTAGTTGGAAAAAGTCGTTGATATATAAAGGATGAAAGGAGTAAAATACCATGATTGTAGCAGCTGACGGAAGTGGCGATTATATATCGCTGGGACAGGCACTTAAAGCATTGGAAAGCAAAAATGACAATGACCGTGTTGTTATACACATTAAAAAGGGAGTGTACAAAGAAAAACTGCATATTAAAAGGCCTAATGTTACATTGATTGGTGAAGATGCAGAATCAACGGTTATAACCTATGACGATTACGCCAGGAAATTATTCGATAACGGGGAAGAATACGGCACTTTCAATTCATATACCGTTCTTATCACAGGGGACGGGTTTGAGGCCCGCAATATCACTTTTGAGAATTCGGCAGGATCGGGTTTAATCAAAGGACAAGCCCTTGCCGCATATGTGGATGCAGATCGTGTGGTATTCAGGAATTGCCGTTTTACAGGGCATCAGGATACCCTGTTTACCGCGCCGCTCCCGCCAAGCCCTATTATAAAAGACGGATTTAAAGGCCCGGGGCAGGACAAGGAAAGAAGAATGGGCAGCCATTATTACGAAAACTGCTTAATAGAAGGAGATGTGGACTTTATATTCGGTTCTGCAACAGCGGTTTTTAAGGGTTGTACTATCATTTCCCTGAACAGGGGGGAACCTGAAAATGGCGTAAACGGATATATTACTGCTGCATCAACCCCTGAAGGCATAAAATACGGGTATGTCTTCATTAACTGCAGGCTTTTGGGAAAATGCAAACCTTCTACAGTCTATCTGGGAAGACCGTGGAGAAATTTCGCTAAAACTGTTTTTATAAACTGTTATATGGATGAACATATTAAGAGTGAAGGATGGCATAACTGGAATAAGCCTGAAAGTGAAAGTACCGTTTTTTATGCTGAATATAACAGCTTTGGCCCTGGAGGGAAAATGGACAATAGGGTGCCGTGGGCAAAAATTCTTACCGAAGAAGAGGCGGCAGAGTATACTGTCGGGAAAATTCTTCCCTGGGTACTGCAGGAATAAATATATAATTTTGCAGCCGGTATATGCTGTGTTATAATGTGAATGCCTGAGCGGCTGTAAATAAGTTCGTAAGTACATAAGGTACGGGCTTTAGGCAGATCATTTTTATATGTGTGGAGATAATGATGTACGTAATGATTTCTGAAAGTGAATCGGATACGGTTAAACTTGGCGAAAAAGTGGCAAAACAACTTAAAAAAGGGGATATTATTGCTTTATCGGGAGATCTGGGTACGGGAAAAACAGCATTTGTAAAAGGCCTGGCCCGGGGATTGGGAATTGACGAATATGTTACAAGCCCCACATTTACCTTGGTGCAGACTTATAATGGGCCTGAGTTTAACCTGCACCATTTTGATGTCTACCGTATTTCGGATGAGGACGAGTTGTTCGAAATAGGATTTGAAGAATACCTGTATCAGGGAGATATATGCGTAATTGAGTGGGCTGATCTGATACCAAATCTCATACCACCGAAATCAATATGGATTAATTTCGAACGGCTGGCAGAAGGCGAAGATAAACGGAGGATTACTGTAAAGGGGCTGGATATAAAATGATTATACTTGCATTGGATACCTCGGCACAGGCAGCATCGGCTGCAGTTGCAAAGGATGGTTATTTAATCGGTGAAATAACTGTGCGCAATGGTAAAACCCATTCACAGAAAGTTATTCCGATGATAGATTCACTCCTGGAAATGCTTGATTATAAACCCGAAGACCTGGATTTGCTGTCAGTTGCAAACGGTCCCGGTTCGTTTACCGGACTGCGGATAGGTGTGGTTACAATCAAGGCAATGGCTTACGCCCTGAATAAACCTGTTGTGGAAGTGTCCACTCTTATGGGTCTGGCATATACGGTAAATGAGCCCGACGGATTGGTATGCCCCATAATGGACGCAAGAAACCGCCAGGTTTATACAGGCCTTTATAGAACAGGTGACGGGTCGGTATCGGTTCTGCACGAAGATTCAGGAATGGCATTGGATGAACTGATAAGCATACTTAAAAAATATGATATGCCGATACATTTTGTAGGGGATGCCGTACCTCTGTATAAGGATTATATAAAAGACCAGGGGATTAATGCACGTTTTGCATCCGACGACATTTTTACGCATAGGGCGGCAACGGTGGCACATCTTGCCTGGCTGATGCAGAATAACGGCATTGTAACCGATGCTTTCCATGCCGTTCCAAATTATCACAGAAAATCCCAGGCTGAAAGAATGAGGGACATGTTATCGCGGAGCTAAACTTATGGAAAACGGACTTGTAATAAGGCAAATGAGAATTGAAGACATAGAAAATGTACTTAATATAGAAAAGAAATCATTTACAAGCCCATGGTCCAAACTGATGTTTTTTGATGAACTGCAAAACCCGCGGGCTCATTATATTGTTGCCGAAATTTCGGGTGCAATCGTGGCATATGCGGGTTTGTGGATTATAATGGACGAAGGGCATATTACAAATATAGCCGTTGATCCTGCGTACCGGAGGATGAAAATCGGAAGCAGGTTAATGGAGGAAATAATTCATCTGGCAAGAAAAAACAACATAAGGGGTCTTACCCTTGAGGTCAGGGAAAGCAATACGGCAGCCATATCGATGTATAAAAATTTCGGCTTTAAAATTGAAGGCTTGAGAAAGAATTATTACAGCGACACTCATGAAAATGCATATATTATGTGGAATTACCTGGAAAATGAATAATACAGAAATTGCTTGCCGGGGTTATTAAAAATTTTAATAAAAAATACTTGTCATGGAAAAAAAATTATAGTATAATGTTGCCTGTTGTGACATGGCATACGATGAAGTTGGAGATTGCCGGTTAACCGGGGAACTTCAATGGAGAATGTCCGATTCATAGAAACCGGGCGACAAGTCACTGTACATCTTGCATTAACGCGTGTATTACATGTATTGTACATACATGCGTGAAGTATGTTTGTTACAGAGCCTAGGTTTACAAGTTGGGGTCAACTTGTCATGTCCTGGGTTTTAAATATTTATATTCACGACACACCCGGCAGAGTGTACAGAGAAAAACTTGTTGCGTCATCAAAAAAAGTGCTGTTGCACAAACAATAAAGTGATTTAAAAAATCACTTTTGTTGAAAGCATGGATTAGGAGGCATATGTATGGCGAGCAATCAAAAAATTCGTATTCGGTTAAAAGCTTTTGATCATCAGATTTTGGATCAATCGGCTGAAAAGATAGTTGAAACAGCAAAGAGGACTGGTGCAAGAGTTTCGGGTCCTGTGCCGCTGCCAACTAAAAAGGAAGTAATCACAATTTTGCGTGCTCCTCACAAGTACAAGGATTCACGTGAACAGTTTGAAATGAGAACTCATAAAAGACTTATTGACATTCTTGTTCCTACACCCAAGACTGTTGATGCGTTAATGAGATTGGATCTTCCGGCGGGCGTGGATATTGAAATTAAGCTATAAACAATATATTTGTTATGTTCGATTCAATCGAACCAATGACAGGAGGGAAACTTTAAAATGCAAAAATGTATGCTTGGTAAGAAAATAGGTATGACTCAAATCTTCACAGAGGATGGAGTTCTTATCCCTGTTACCGTTATAAAGGCAGGACCCATGACGGTAGTGCAGAAGAAAACCCGCGATACAGACGGATATAATTCAATTAAAGTGGGATTTGAGGATATCAAGGAAAGTAAGGTTAACAAACCCACAAAGGGTCAATTTGATAAGGCCGGTGTTTCTCCGAAGAAGTATTTGAGGGAGTTCCGCATTGAAAATGTTGACGGTTTTGAAGTCGGCCAGGAAATAAAAGTCCAGGATATGTTCAACGCCGGAGACAAAGTAGATGTATCCGGTATTTCAAAGGGTAAAGGTTTCCAGGGAGCAATTAAGCGTTTCGGATCCAGTCGCGGACCTATGTCACACGGTTCCGGATACCACAGAGGTGCCGGTTCAATGGGCTCCAACTCAGATCCAAGCCGTGTTTTCAAAGGCAAAAAGCTTCCGGGTCATATGGGGAATGAAAAAGTAACAGTACAGAACCTTGCCGTTGTCCGTGTTGATGCCGAGAGAGGCTTGCTTCTTGTAAAGGGAGCAGTTCCTGGTGCCAAAGGCGGGCTCTTAATAATCAAGGATTCGGTCAAGGCGTAAAGCACTTACTTTATGGAAGGAGGACCTGAAATGCCAAAAGTGGATGTATATAATATGAAAGGCGAAGTCGTAGGGGAAATAAACCTTAGCGATGATATATTTGGCGTAGAAGTTAACGAAGATGCTATGCATGCCGCAGTAGTTAACCAGTTGGCCAATAAACGCCAGGGAACACAGTCTACCAAGACTGTCAGTGAAGTTAGAGGTGGCGGAAGAAAACCCTGGAGACAGAAGGGTACCGGTCGTGCCCGTCAGGGAAGTATTCGTGCGGTACAATGGAAAGGCGGAGGTGTGGCATTTGCTCCAAAGCCGAGGAGTTATAGATATTCAATACCCAAGAAGCTGAGAAGACTGGCCCTGAAGAGTGCATTGACCACGAAAGTGCTGGACAGCAATATTATTGTTCTGGATGAACTGGTAATGAATGAAATCAAAACTAAGGAATTCGTAAAGGTTTTAAAGAACCTGAAGGTTGACGGGTCAGCATTGGTAGTGCTTCCTGAAGTTGATGAAAAGGTTGTTAAATCAGCCAGGAACGTACCCGATGTAAAAACAGCTCTGGTTAATACAATTAATACCTATGATATTTTGAAGCATCAGAAGTTTATAATTACAAAAGATGCTGTTGCCAAGGTTGAGGAGGTGTATGCATAATGAAGCTTGCTGAGGATATAATTATTCGTCCGTATATAACAGAAAAGACCTATGATAATATGGCAGACGGGAAATACACCTTTATTGTAGATTACAGAGCCAATAAAACCGAAATTAAAAATGCCGTGGAAAAGCTTTTCAATGTTAAGGTTTTATCTGTTAACACAGTTAACTATAACGGTAAAGAAAAAAGAATGGGCGTACACCTTGGAAAAACATCAAAGTGGAAAAAGGCCATTGTTAAAATCGATACCAATCCTCAACCTGTAACCTATCTGGATAAAGAAGGTAAGCCGGTATCAACAGGTAAGAAGTATAAGACCGAAATTGAGGAATTCGGCGGAATGCAATAATTTAAATATTTATCATTAAGGGCAGTAGCAATCAGCAGTAAAAGATTGCAGCAGCTATTCGGTTGAATAGGTTATACAGTCGGCCTGCTAACGGATAGTTGCAATTAACGAAAAGGAGTGAACGTCATGTCGATAAAAAAATACAGACCAACTTCTCCTGGAAGAAGAAATATGACTGTGTCTACCTTTGAGGAAATAACCAAAAGAGAACCCGAGAAATCTCTGTTAGCTCCTTCAAAGAAAACAGGTGGACGAAATTCCTACGGAAAGATTACCGTAAGACATCGCGGCGGCGGTGTGAAAAGACATTATAGAATTGTAGATTTCAAGAGAGACAAGGATAATATACCAGCAAAGGTTGCAGCAATTGAATACGATCCCAACCGTTCAGCAAATATTGCCCTGCTTCATTATGTGGATGGTGAAAAAAGATATATTCTTGCTCCATACGGTCTTAAAGTCGGAGATACAGTTATGTCAGGAGAGAAAGCTGACATACGCGTAGGAAATGCGCTTCCATTGGCTAATATTCCCATAGGTTCTGTTATTCACAACATAGAACTGAAGCCGGGAAAAGGCGGACAGCTCGTACGTTCGGCAGGGAATATGGCCCAGTTGATGGCAAGAGAAGGAAATTATGCCCAGGTAAGGCTTCCTTCGGGTGAAGTTCGGATGATTAGCTTGAATTGCAAAGCTACTATTGGACAAGTAGGAAATCTTGATTATGAAAACATCAGAATCGGAAAAGCAGGAAGAAGCCGCTGGTTGGGCAAGAGACCGCATGTTCGTGGTTCTGCGATGAATCCGAATGACCATCCTCATGGTGGTGGAGAAGGAAAATCTCCTATTGGTATGCCGAGCCCTGTTACTCCCTGGGGTAAGCCGACATTGGGCTACAAGACCAGGAACAAGAGAAAACAGAGCGATAAGTTTATTGTTAAGAGACGTAATGCTAATTAAGGTATCGGGAGGAGGTTTATTCTGTGGGTAGATCATTAAAAAAGGGACCTTATGTTAATGAGAGTTTGTTAAAAAAGATTGAAGAAATGAATGAAAAGGGCGAGAAAAAAGTCCTGAAAACCTGGTCGAGAGCGTCTACCATATTCCCTCAGATGGTTGGGCACACGATTGCAGTACATGATGGAAGAAAGCATGTTCCAATTTATATATCTGAAGATATGGTTGGTCACAAACTGGGTGAGTTTGCACCCACCCGTACCTATAGAGGTCACGGTAAGGATGAAAGAAGCAGTAAACTGAAATAACATATTTTGACTGATAATATAAGCGTAGAACCCGGAGTCTGGGTTCTGTGATTGAAACCACGTAAAATATCGGGTACAAAGCCAAAAGGAGGAATCGGCGTGGGCAGAAAGGTTATGTCTAGGGACGAGATTCTGGAGAGAAAAGATGAAATAAAGGCTCAATACCAGGAATTACGCAGAAAATCTGAAAAGCTTCCAATACTGACAAAGAAGGAAAAGAAAGCTTTGGGTATTGGAAAGGATGAAGGTAGAGCCGTATTGAGAAACGTCAGAGTATCATCCAGAAAAGCCAAGTTGGTTATAGATTTGATACGTAATAAGGGACTTGATGAAGCTTATGCTATTTTAAGATATACACCAAGGAATGCGGCTGAAATTCTGGAAAAATTATTAAAATCTGCAGAGGCTAATGCTGTAAACAATAACGGCCTGAATCGGGACAATTTATATGTGGCCGAAGCATATGCAACACAAGGACCGACCTTGAAGAGAATTCGACCAAGAGCGCATGGACGTGCTTACAGGATAAACAAACGAACGAGCCATCTGACTTTGGTGTTAAGGGAGAAGGCGTAATATAAGGAGGTTTTCTAATGGGCCAGAAAGTGAATCCGCACGGACTTAGAATCGGAATCATTAAGGACTGGGACACAAAGTGGTACGCAGGGAAAAAAGACTTTGCAGATCTTTTGGTTGAAGACTACAAAATCAGAAAATATTTAAAAAAGAAACTGTATATTGCAGGTGTTGCCAGATTTGAAATCGAACGTGCAGCCAATAAGGTCAAATTGAATATTCATACCGCAAAACCGGGACTTGTTATAGGAAAAGGCGGAACCGGTATAGAACAGCTTCGCAAGGAAGTTGAAAAATTAACAGGGAAAAGTGTATTAATAAATATTACCGAAATTAAGAATCCTGAAATAGTTGCACAGTTAGTTGCAGAAAATATTGCAAGTCAGCTTGAAAGAAGAATTTCATTCCGCCGTGCCATGAAACAGGCAATGTCAAGAGCCATGAAAGCCGGCGCAAAAGGAATTAAAACAGCTGTTTCCGGACGTATAGGCGGTGCTGAAATAGCAAGAACAGAGCATTATCATGAAGGGACTATACCTCTTCAGACACTGAGAGCCGACATAGATTATGGATTTGCCGAAGCAGATACAACATACGGAAAACTTGGTGTTAAGGTTTGGATATATAAGGGTGAAGTACTTCCCGTTAAGAAAGACAAAAAGGAAGGGGGAGACAAATAATGTTAATGCCCAAAAGAGTTAAATACAGACGTGTTCAAAGAGGCAGAATGAAGGGTAAGGCAACGCGAGGCAACGTGGTAGCATACGGCGAATACGGCCTTCAGGCTACAGAGCCAGGCTGGATTACCAGCAATCAGATCGAAGCAGCACGTGTAGCAATAACACGTTTTGTTAGAAGAGGCGGAAAAGTCTGGATAAAAATTTTCCCGGATAAGCCAATTACCAAAAAGCCGGCTGAAACCCGTATGGGTAGCGGTAAAGGATCACCGGAGTATTGGGTTGCTGTTGTAAAGCCAGGGCGTATTATGTTTGAGATAGCAGGGATTCCTGAAGATCAGGCTAAGGAAGCATTGCGTTTGGCTGCTCACAAATTGCCAATCAAGTGCAAAATAGTAGCACGGGAAGAGGTAGGTGGCGCAAATGAGAACGAGTGAATTGAGAGAAAAAAGCATTAATGAATTGACACAGGAATTACAAGAACTGAAAAATGAATTATTTAAACTGCGCTTTCAGCATGCAACAAATCAGCTGGACAATCCAATGAAACTGAAAAGCGTTAAAAGAGATATCGCCCGTGTGAAAACAGTTATACGGGAGCTGGAACTTGGTATTAAGCGTTAATGACCGGAAGGAGGTTTGTTCCACGTGGCTGAAAGAAATCTGAGAAAAACCCGAGTTGGAAAAGTTGTCAGTGACAAAATGGATAAAACCATAGTTGTTGCTGTAGTGGATAATATTAGACATCCTCTGTATAAGAAGACTGTAAAGCGTACCTACAAGCTTAAAGCTCATGATGAAGAAAACATCTGCAAGGTAGGGGATACTGTCCGCGTTATGGAAACCAGACCGTTGTCAAAGGAAAAGAGATGGCGCCTGGTTGAAATAATTGAAAGAGCAAAATAATTTATTAAGCGGTTTGATGGCACAAATATAGTAAAAATCTGTACTGCAAATCATATTCAAAAGAGCAGGTAAGAGCTTATAAATGGTTTTAGGGAGGTGCCTGAATTGATTCAAATGCAGACAATACTTAGGGCAGCCGATAATACAGGAGCTAAAGAACTTATGTGTATTAAGGTACTCGGAGGCTCTAAAAGGAAATATGCAAATATAGGAGATGTAATCGTTTGTTCTGTTAAAGATGCAACACCCGGCGGAGTTGTAAAGAAGGGTGACGTTGTCAGAGCAGTTGTTGTCCGCTCTGTTAAAGGTTTAAGACGCAGTGATGGTTCATATATCAGATTTGATGAAAACGCTGTGGTTATTTTGAGAGATGACGGAAGTCCCAGAGGGACACGTATTTTTGGGCCTGTTGCCAGGGAACTGAGAGATAAGGATTATATGAAAATTATATCTCTCGCGCCTGAGGTAATCTAAGGTCAGCAGGCGAGTAATGCCCGGTTTTTGTATTGACATTGATTATTACGACGTGAAGTTCGAAACTCGGTAGAAATGCAAAAACCAGTTAGAGGGGAGGCACTTGAATGAGAAATAAGGTTCATGTTAAGAAAGGCGATAATGTTTATGTCCTCAGCGGAAAGGACAGAGGTAAAAAAGGCAAGGTTATTAAAGTGCTGCCATCCAAGCACATGGTAATTGTAGAAGGAATAAACATGGTAACAAAACATGTTAAACCCAGAAGTCAGTACCAACAGGGTGGTATTGTACACAGGGAAGCACCAATTTATGCTGATAAGGTTATGTTGGTTTGCAATAAATGCGGTGCACCTACCAAAGTTGGAAAGAAGTTCCTGGATAATGGATCGAAAGTCCGCGTTTGCAAGAAATGCGGAGAGGTTGTCGATATCCTGAAAAATACCGGGGATTAATTTGAAGGGAGGTTAACCGGCAATGCCAAGATTGTTAGACAAATATAAGGAAGAGGTTGCTCCGGCACTGAAGGATAAATTTAATTACAAAAGTCCGATGCAAATACCAAGAATTGAAAAGATAGTTATAAACATGGGTGTTGGTGATGTAAAGGATAATCCCAAGGCTTTGGAAGCAGCAGTCAACGAGCTTTCATTAATATCAGGACAGAAACCTGTTGTAACTAAAGCAAAGAAATCTGTTGCGAACTTTAAAGTGCGTCAGGGTATGAGTATCGGCTGTAAGGTTACACTGAGGGGAAACAGAATGTATGAGTTCGCAGACAAACTGTTTAATATTGCCCTTCCAAGAGTTCGTGACTTCCGTGGAATAAACCCGAATTCATTTGACGGACGTGGAAATTTCTCGCTGGGTGTAAAAGAACAGCTGATTTTCCCTGAAATTGATATTGATAAAGTAGAAAAAGTACGCGGAATGGACATTACTTTTGTCACTACAGCCAAAACTGACGAAGAGGCGAAAGAATTATTGGCACTCTTAGGAATGCCGTTCAGCCGCTAAGGGAGGTATATAGTTTGGCAAAAAAATCATTAATCCACAAACAAAAATTAAAACCCAAATTTTCAACCCGTTATTACAACAGGTGTAAAATTTGCGGAAGGCCTCATGCTTATATGAGGAAGTTCGGTATATGCCGTTTATGTTTCAGGGAACTGGCTTATAAAGGTCAGATACCCGGAGTGAGAAAAGCCAGTTGGTAACAGTACCGAAAGGAGGTCGTAACCATGAATGCAACCGATGTAATCGCTGATATGCTGACAAGAATAAGAAATGCAGCGAATGCGAAGCACGAGACTGTTGATATTCCTGCGTCAAATCTGAAAAAGAGAATCGCAGAAATTCTTGCTGAAGAAGGATACATTAAAGGGTTCACTGTAATTGATGACAAGAAACAGGGGATTATTCGCATCACGCTGAAATATACCGAAAATAAGAGAAATGTTATTTCGGGTATTAAGAGAATTTCAAAGCCCGGGCTTAGAGTTTATGCAGGGAAGGATGAACTTCCAAAAGTACTTGGAGGCTTAGGTATAGCCATTATCTCAACTTCGAAGGGTGTAATGACCGACAAGGCAGCAAGAAAAGAAGGTATAGGCGGAGAAGTACTTGCTTTTGTATGGTAAGTGGCACCAGGAAATTATAGAAAATTAAATTTATTATTAGAAGGTTCTGAAAAGGATGGAATTTATAATAGTTCCATCTTCAATGTAAGGACGGAGGTGTAAAATTAATGTCCCGTATAGGAAGACTGCCGGTGGTTATACCCGCTGGTGTAGATGTAAAATTAAATGGACAGGAAGTTACTGTAAAAGGTCCAAAAGGAACACTCACTCAGGTTTTTCACCCTGACATGATTATTGAAAAAGAAGGTAATCAGATTATTATAAAGAGACCTTCAGAATTAAAGAAGCATAAAGCTTTACATGGCCTGACCCGTTCTCTTATCAACAATATGATAATTGGTGTAACACAAGGCTTTGAAAAGAAGCTTGAAATCAATGGTGTTGGGTACAGGGCTCAGAAACAGGGTAAAAAACTAAATCTGACTTTAGGATTATCACATCCTGTTGAAATTGAGGAACCTGCAGGAATTACCATCGACGTACCTGCTCCAAACCAGATAGTTGTTAAGGGAATTGATAAGCAACTGGTAGGAGAAATTGCTGCAATAATCCGCAGCAAGAGACCGCCTGAACCATATAAGGGCAAAGGTATTAAGTACGCAGATGAAGTAATTATCAGAAAAGAAGGTAAAACAGGAGCTAAGAAATAGTAGAAGGGAGTGAGTGGCATATGCTAAAGTTTCAGGATAAAAATGAAGTCCGGAAAAGGAAACATGCAAGGGTTCGTAAAAAAATCAGCGGTACTGCTGAAAGACCAAGACTCTGTGTATACAGGAGTACAAAGCATATTTATGCTCAGATAATTGATGATCAATCCGGACGGACGCTTGTTGCCGCATCCACTTTGGACGAAGCTCTAAAGGGCAAGGTAGGATATACCGGAAACAAGAGTGCAGCTCGTGAAGTTGGAAAATTGATTGGCGAAAAAGCCATTGAAAAGGGAATAAAAAATGTTGTATTTGACAGAGGCGGATACCTCTATCATGGAAGAGTACAGGAACTGGCCGAAGGCGCAAGAGAAGCCGGGCTGGAATTCTAACGCTTGGAACAAAGGAGGGAAGTCACTTGCTGAGAATTGATGCCAGCACATTAGACCTGAAAGAAAAAGTTGTAAATATAGGACGTGTAACAAAGGTTGTTAAGGGTGGCCGTAATTTCCGTTTCAGCGCTTTGGTTGTTATCGGTGATGAAAACGGACACGTAGGTGTAGGGACCGGAAAGGCAGCAGAAATACCCGATGCAATCCGCAAAGGAATAGAAGATGCTAAAAAGAACCTTATAAGAGTCCCATTGGTAGGAAAGTCAATTCCCCATGAAGCCCTGGGCGTATACGGAGCAGGCAAGGTATTGCTTAAGCCTGCCGAAGAAGGTACCGGTGTTATCGCTGGAGGTCCTGTACGTGCTGTTCTTGAACTTGCAGGTATTCGCGATATACGTACGAAATCTTTGGGTTCAAACAACCCTACAAATATGGTTCGTGCCACAATGGATGCGCTTTCTCAATTGCATACTGCAGAGGAATACGCCAGGTTAAGAGGGAAAACCGTTGAGGAAATCTTGGGATAGGAGGCTTATCCATGGGTGATTTAAAAATAACACTTGTCAGGAGTACTTTAAAATGCAAAGAAGACCAGAAGGCCACAGTTAAAGCTCTTGGCCTTCATAAAGTAGGGAGCTCCGTAATTCAAAAAGATAATCCACCGATACGCGGAATGATAAAAAAAGTAGAACACCTGGTTGAAGTGGAAGAAATATAGGGAGGTGAATACCTATGACTTTGTCTGAATTAAGACCCAGCGTGCCAAGAAAACTTCCTAAAAGAAAAGGAAGAGGACAAGGTACAGGAAACGGTAAAACTGCTGGAAGAGGCCATAAAGGACAGAACGCACGTTCAGGCGGAGGCGTAAGACCAGGATTTGAGGGCGGCCAGATGCCTCTTTATAGAAGAGTTCCGAAGAGGGGCTTCAATAATATATTTGGTAAGACATATACCGAAGTTAAACTGTCAGACCTGGAAAGATTTGATGACGGTACGGTAGTTAATGCTGAACTTTTACTGAACGAAGGCATAATAAAGAAAATAAATGACGGTATTGTAGTGTTGGGTTCAGGGGATATTAGCAAGAAACTGACAGTACAAGCCGCCAGATTTACAAAATCAGCTCAGCAGAAAATTGAAGCTGCAGGAGGAAAGGTAGAGGTGGTATAATATGGCGAATAACATGGTGGGAACCATCAGGAATGCATGGAAAATTCCTGATCTTCGTAAGAGGATGCTGATGACTCTATTAATGCTGTTGATATTCCGTTTTGGTACACATATACCTGTACCAGGATTAAGTGCAGCGGCATTATCTCAATTGGCTCAGTCCGGAAGCTCACTGTTTGGCTTTATTAATATAATTTCAGGAGGAGCTTTCAATAATGCGAGTATTTTTTCCATGTCTATTCAACCATATATTACAGCCTCTATCATAATTCAGTTACTGACCATTGCTATACCAAAGTTAGAGCAGCTCTCTAAGGAAGGTGAGCATGGAAGAAAGATTATTGCTGAGTGGACACGCTACGGTACCGTAATACTTGGTTTCATACAGGCGTCAGCTATGTATGTTGGTATCAGGGAAGCAGTTGTCAGAAGAAACTTTTGGTCATATTTAACAGTTACATTGTCATTTACCGCAGGCACAGCTTTTTTGATGTGGCTGGGTGAGCAAATTACCGAATACGGTATTGGAAACGGAATTTCATTGTTGATATTTACAGGAATTTTAAGCAGGGGACCTTCTCTCGCAGTTATATTATATGAATATCTCAGAGCAGGTATGCTTGGAGAAGGAGCAATCGGATATATTGTATTGGTTCTCATAATCCTTGTAATGATAGCAATGATTGCGCTGGTTGTTTATGTTCAGGAAGCCGAAAGAAGGATTCCTGTACAGTATGCTAAGAGAGTTGTCGGACGGAAAATGTATGGTGGGCAGAGCACACATATACCCATTAAAGTTAATGTTGCAGGTGTAATGCCTATTATATTCGCAATGTCAATTATGACATTCCCGTCTACAATAGTTAACTTTATTTGGGGCTCAAAGGAAACAGGCCCGTTCCTGACTTACCTGAAAAATATCAACGATAAATGGTGGTTTACTATAGCTTATGCTCTTCTTGTAATGTTCTTTACATTCTTCTACACCATGATTGCATTTAACCCTGTAGAGCTTGCAAATAACATCAAGAAGAACGGCGGATTCGTACCTGGTATAAGACCGGGAAAACCCACTTCTGACTATATCACTAAGGTACTTAACCGTGTAACATGGTTCGGTGCGTTTTTCCTCGCATTGATAACAATACTGCCAAGCTTGCTTCAGACATTCACAAAGATTTCAAATGTATGGTTTGGCGGAACTTCACTGTTGATTATGGTCAGTGTGGCAATTGAAACGGTTAAGCAGATTGAATCACAACTTATGATGAGACATTACAAGGGATTCTTGGATTAAAAAGTAAGTAGCGGGAAGTGGGAAATATTTTCTCACCTCCTGCTTAAAACTATGCGTATAGAAGGTGTAGCAGCAATGAGACTTATTTTGTTAGGCGCTCCTGGTGCCGGTAAGGGTACACAGGCTGTGAATTTATCGCAAAAACTGAATGTACCTCATATTTCAACGGGAGATATTTTCAGGGCCAACATAAAAGAAGGAACAGAACTGGGAAGAAAAGCAAAAGAGTTCATTGACAAGGGATTATTGGTACCTGATGACTTAACAATCAGCATAGTAAAGGACAGATTGCAGAAAGCTGATTGCAAAAACGGTTTTTTGCTTGATGGTTTTCCGCGAACAATACCGCAAGCCGAGCAACTTGACGGAGTTTTAAGCGATATGGGTGTAAAACTTGATGCGGTGATCAACCTTGAAGTACCCGATGATGTGATTGTAAAAAGAATGGCAGGCAGAAGGGTATGCAGAGGGTGCGGGATGGCTTACCATGTTTTATCAAATCCTCCAAAGTCCGAAGGCATATGTGATTCTTGCGGGGAAGCATTAATTATCCGCGATGACGATAAAGAACAGACAGTTTTGGAAAGACTTAAAACATACCACGAAAAAACAGCGCCCCTGATAGATTACTATGAGAAGAAAGACTTGTTGCTCCGATTTGACGGTACCAGGGGTATTATGGAAACCACTAATGAAATAATGGAAAAGCTAATTAAGAAGTAGGCGATTTTTATGATAACAGTAAAATCGCAGCGGGAACTTGACCTGATGCGTAAAGCTGGCCATATAGTAGCGATGGCTCACCGGAGAATTGAGGAACTGATAGCTCCCGGAATAACTACAAAGGAACTTGACAAAGCTGCAGAGGAAGTCATTGTGAAGTTAGGTGGTATTCCTTCTTTTAAAGGTGTACCAAACCCATACGGTGGGATTGATTTCCCGGCCAGTATTTGTGCATCCGTTAATCACGAAGTGATTCATGGTATACCAAATGATATACCTTTGAAAGAAGGGGACATTGTCAGCATCGACATAGGTGCTATATATGAGGGTTATCATGGAGATGCTGCAAGAACTTATGAAGTAGGTGTTGTGTCACCTGAAGCCCGCAGGCTCATAACAGTAACCAGGGAAAGTTTTTATAAAGGTATTGAAATGGCAAAAGAGGGCATGAGAATACGCGATATATCACGGGCAATCCAGCAGTATGTTGAAGGCAACGGATATTCGATAGTCCGTGATTTTGTAGGGCATGGAATTGGTACAGAGATGCATGAGGAACCTCAAATCCCGAATTTTGTCACGCGGGAGAGAGGCCCGAGACTTCAAAAGGGAATGACTTTGGCAATCGAGCCAATGGTAAATGAAGGTCATTGGGCAGTTGATGTATTAAGCAATAAATGGACAGTAGTTACCAAGGACCGGAAATTGTCTGCCCATTATGAAAACACCATAGCTATTACCGAAAACGAACCTGAAATACTGACAGAATAGAAAATTTTATGATAAGAGCTTGAAAAAGAGCTTAACTTACTTTAAAATATAGTAGTTAAGCCTAAAAAAGGATGATTTAGATGGAATGGTCGAATCCTGTTATTGGCAGGGTTGCATACTCAAAGGCAGGCAGGGATAAAGGAAGACTGTTCATTGTCATTGGTGTAATTGATGAAGATTTTGTACTGATTTCCGATGGGGATTTGCGCCCTGTCGAAAAGCCGAAAAAGAAAAGAATTAAACATTTAAAATATACGGATTTAGTGGCTGAAAACATTGTAGAAATTCTAAAGAATGGCAGAAAGCTTATAAACGCTGACATTCAAAAGACTTTAAATGAGATGCAAAATCTGCTGCAGGTTTTAAATTAAGGAGGGTGTCGGTTTGTCAAAGGAAGATGTAATTGAAGTTGAAGGTAAAGTTATTGAAGCAATGCCTAATGCAATGTTTAGGGTTGAACTTGAAAATGGCCATAAAATCCTTGC
>ENA-OWPA01000751-OWPA01000751.1-bioreactor-metagenome-genome-assembly--contig:-NODE-751-length-34071-cov-7.572013_pt1 | contig 34071 bp, 28 predicted proteins | sample MGYA00238139_ERZ651803 | MGnify/ENA primary metagenome ERZ651803 (study PRJEB26909, sample SAMN07631231) | bioreactor metagenome | isolation source: Switchgrass digestor | place: USA: Dartmouth... | reverse complement strand
TAGAATAAGCTGTTAATCTTTACCATAATGTTCCATTAATTTTTTTTGTTGAATTACTTGACTTTTACCGCAGTCTTAAAATATAAATCATCTTATGATATAAAACAATTCTATTTTTTAATTTGATAATTCCGTAAAACTTTATTTCATTTATTATTCATTCCTTTTGCTCGCTCAACACAGCACTTAGCAAGTATAAATGAAGGGTCGATGTATTCCTTCGATATCCCTATTTTTTGAGCAAGCACAGGCAGTTCAGTGCAGCCTAAAATCGGCAGGGAATGGCTATAAAATTTGCTCCATTCCAATAAAAAAGGCAATAAAAATAAAAATTTGGGATAAAGAATTCTTCCCATTATATAATTCTTTATCCCAATGTTGCAGCCAAACTTGTTAGTTTGGCTGCAAATTTAATTTGCCAGATAAAGTTTTAAGTTGAAATAGATTTTTTAGTGGGTAGATGCAATTCTCCTTCTGTAGCTGACAATTAGACCAAAAACTCCTACAGGAGCAAATGCCATTATTAGTGCCACAACTTTATAACACACTTCTGCTAAACTGTCAAAAAAAGTAAGGAATGGTTTGGCTCTCTCACCCACTAGAGTAATACCAATTCCTAGAATTAAAGCAAAAAATATAATTTGAAGCATGTTTGCATCTGCCATGGCTTGAATGGGGTTTGTCGGGATAATATTTAGGAGGGTTTCTATTACCGAAGGAACTTCTTTTGCTTCAGCTGTCGCATCCACAGGAATACTTAATCCAATGCCCGGATTTATTATGTTGGCAAGAAATAACCCTAATATAACTGCTATGGCAGTAGTCACTAGATAATAAGCTAATGTTTTAATACCTATTCTTCCTAATTTTCCTACATCTCCGGTGCTGGCGCTGCCCACGACTAACGAGGATAAGACCAAGGGGACAATAATCATTTTTATGAGGTTTAAAAATAACTTTCCTAAAGGTTTTATATAGGTTGTCGCAACTACTGGTGAGGATTGAAGCATTAGGCCTGCCATAACACCTAAAACCAATCCAATGAAAATTTTCGTCGATAAACTAAGCCTTTTCATAAATAACCTCCCTTACAGTCTAAAAATACCCTCTTCTTATTAATCCTTTTGCAAGCGCAATCCTCCCTTTATGGTAAATATATTTTTTCAAAATAGGTTTTATGTTTATAAGAATGATATTATTGGAATTGGATATATATTTTTAAAACTCTGAAAATATGAGTTAGTAAAAGGGATAAAAAATAATATTTTATCCCTTTCACACTTTTACTTATTTTGGAATCCTTTAATTTTTTTAAATTTGCTTTGAAAATTACAGTATTAATAGTGAATCCTTACAGCTGCAGGCATCTTGAGACAGCATTTCACCGGTTAGGACCGAAATAAAGGTTTTGGTAACAAGTGCCTTATTCTTCTCCATGATGCCTTTTATATCATGCTCCATGACCTGCCCTTTGATGCCCGTACACCAATTGGTGATTATCCCTACCGCCTGATAACACATGCCAAGTTCCTTTGCAAGCACCACTTCAGGTACATTTGTCATGCCAACCACATCGCCACCCAGGGTTTTATACATCTTGATTTCGCTGGCAGTTTCAAACCTGGGGCCTTCGGTGCACACATATACAGCATCACCTTTAATTCCAAGGCCTGTTTTTTTTGCATGATGGATAAATTTATCGCGCAGGTTTCGACAGTATGGAGCATCCATAGCCACATGTGCCACGCCTTTATTTTCGCCTTCATAAAAGGTTAGGGGGCGACTTTTTGTAAAATCCATAAAATCCTTTAGCACTACCACATCCCCAGGAGCATAGTTTTCATTTAAGGAGCCTACCGCACAAGTAGCATATATGTATTTTACACCTAGCTGCTCTAATGCCTTCATATTTGCTCGGTAATTTATCTTGTGTGGAGGCACTGAGTGGCCTTTGCCGTGCCTTGCCATAAAAGCAATTTCACAACCGTTTATGTTTAACACATCCACAACTGCTATTCCGTACTCGGTCTCAATTTCACGTGTAGTAGAATCACCGATATCATACACACCTGTCCCGCCTATGATGGCCCTTTTCATTATTTCCCTCCTGACTTCTTTTACGCTCCAATTAGCTTTCGGGCGGCGTCTTCTGCATCATGCATAGCTTTCTCTATATCGATGGTCTTTAGCTCATAGTTTTCCATCAAGATCTTACCATCCACAATAACCGTGTGGACATCTGAACTTTGAGCAGAATAACAGATAGCAGAAAGTGGATTGTTAAGTGGCACTAAATGGGGTTTTCTCAAATCTATCAGTATTATATCTGCCTTTTTGCCCACTTCTAAACTGCCTAACTCGTCTTCAATCCCAAGGGCTTTTGCGCCGTTTATTGTCGCCATTTTTATGACAGTCTCTGCCGGGACCGATACCGCATCATAGTTTAAGGCTTTGTGCATAATAGATGCCAAATGCATTTCTTCAAACATGTTCAGATTGTTGTTTGAAGATGCGCCATCGGTACCCAATGTTACATTTACACCTGCTTTTAGCATTTTTTCTACAGGAGCAAAACCACTGGCAAGTTTTAAATTGCTGGTAGGATTGTGGGCTACGCTTACATTTGATTTTGCAAGGATTTCAATGTCCTCATCGTTAAGATGTACGCAATGAGCCGCAATAGTTGGTCTTTCAAAAAGTCCTAAATCAAAAACATGTTTAATCGGGGTCTTACCCCATTTTTCAATGCACTCATCTACTTCTTTTTTGGTTTCAGCGAGATGTATGTGAATTCCTATATCAAGTTCCTTGGCAAGCTCTATTACCTTTTTAAGATATCTTGGGCTGCAAGTATAGGGTGCATGAGGGCCTGCATAGATTTTAACCCTACCCTCTTGATTGTGATACTCATTAAAAAGTCGTCTTGTTTCATTAAGCTGTACTTCCTTGCCTTCTTCTTCATCGGTTAAGCCTCTGGCAATATAAACTCTGACACCTGTTTCCAAAGCGGCTTTTATGGTTTCATCGGCAAAAAAGTACATATCTAAAAATCCGGTTACGCCGCTTTTTATAAGTTCAGCAATACCCAGTATTGAGCCTTTGTAGATAGCTTCATTTGTGAGCTTAGCTTCCAAAGGCCATATCTTTTTGGTAAGCCAGTCAAATAAGGGCATATCATCAGCATAGTTTCTAAAAAGGACCATAGACAAATGAGTATGGGTATTGATAAGTCCCGGCATGGCAAGCATATTACTTGCATCAATGATTTTTTGAAACCCAGAATCGGCTTTGATTTTTTCGATTTGAGAAATCTTATTGCCTTTAATTGCAATGTCTGCATCTTTCGTAAGCAACTTGCCATTTTCATATACCAATACCTTGGCATTCTTAATCAATATATTCACTTTATATCCCCCTTTCACTTTACGGATTTTATGGCCTCATCTATGGCAAGTGTTTCTTGATAGCCTGTTTTCATGTTTTTAAGAGATACCATTTGTCTTTGAATCTCATCTTCTCCTATCAAGACCACATAAGGGATATCTAGTTTGTTTGCATAATTGAGCTTTTTGCCTACTTTGACCTCTTCAAAATACACTTCCGAAATAATGCCACTTTCCCTGAGAGTATTTGCCACCTTTATAGAATATTCATTACAGGTTGCATCCATGGGCACAACCAGTACTTTTGTCAAAGTGGACGGGGTATCGCTTTCAAGTAAACCTGCTTCTTTCAGCTGATAAAACAGACGGGTCAAACCAATGGAAACGCCTACACCCGGCAGTTTCTGCGTAGTATAATATTCTGCTAGATTTTCATACCTTCCACCGGAACATACGCTGCCTATTTCGGGGTAATTGTCCAGAAATGTCTCATATACTGTCCCCGTATAATAATCCAGGCCCCTAGCAATAGTCAAATCTATCATATAGTTCTTCTCAGGCACGCCAAAGCTGTTAAGATATTCAATTACAGTTGTCAGTTCATCGATGCCATTTTGGAAAACTTCTGTGTGCATATCAAGAGACTTTAACGCTTGAAGTTTTTCCTGATTTGTCCCTTGAATTTTGATAAAGTTCAGGATTTTATCAATTGTATTTTCGGTCAATCCAATGCCTTTTAATTCGCTAATTACTCCTTTTTCGCCTATCTTTTCCAGCTTGTCTATAGTCCTTAAAACATCTACAGTATTCTGTACGTTAAGGGAAGCAAAAAAGCCGTTTAAGATCTTTCTGTTGTTTATTCTTACGGTAAAATCTTTAAATCCCAGGTTGTTAAAAGTAGCATATATTATACTTACTATTTCCGCATCGTAAATTACACTGAGCTTACCGTTTCCTATGATATCCACATCGCACTGATAAAATTCCCGAAACCTTCCTCGCTGACTTTTTTCACCTCTATAAACCTTGCCAATATGATACCGGCGAAATGGAAAAGTAAGATCAGAGAAGTGCTGGGCCACATACCTTGCCAATGGCACCGTAAGGTCAAACCTTAGGGCCATATCCGTATCACCTTTAGTGAAACGGTAAATCTGCTTTTCCGTTTCTCCTCCTCCTTTTGCAAGTAATACTTCCGACTTTTCAATGAGCGGAGTGTCAAGGGGAATAAAGCCAAATTCTTCATAAGTTTTGCGGATTGTATCTAGGATTTTATTAAAAAGAATCTGATCTTTAGGCAGTAATTCCATAAAGCCTGGCAGTGTTGATGGTTTTACAATATCCTTACTCATTTTTACCTCCAATGCTTATCTACTTTTTATAATTAGAATTTTCCTTAGCGTATGAATTTGTTTTTAAGTCCTCATCAATGCACATCAATATCAAAGAGATTGTAATTGGCACCATAAACATGGCAGCTGCAACCACACCAGAATCATTAAAAATAAAAGCCGCTATTGTCCCTATTATACCGGAAATAAATCCGAAATAAAGATGATTGTGCTTACGGAAAATCTCCTTTAATATTCCCACTGGCCAGCGGAAAAGTATACCTAGTGTTACTATCGTAGCAATAAGAACTAATGTCCATTTGGATTGCCCTATAAGTCGATAATTTGTCGCAAGTTTCCTGCCAAATATTTGAAATAGGGCAAACACGCTGTTTTGTTTGATAAGGGAACTGGTTTGTCCTATATGAGATTGAGTTTCGGATGGCTGTATACTGTCATATACAAAAAGGGCCAACAAAAAGATCAATAGAAGGCACACCAAGAGGACAAAGTCTTTTTTGGTTAATTTCCTTTTCCAGTGCAGCAGTGTTGCTGTACCCAGACCTATGAAAGCTGCCATGGTCCCCCCTACATTGGTGCCAAGAGTTGGCAGCATCAAAGTTATGAGGACAACCCCATATATGACTAAACTGATAGCTTTCAAAAACATTGCTTTGTCTCTATATGCATCTATCAAAGAAGCTGTCCCGACAAGGGTTGTACCGAGTAAAAAACCCATGTATTCGTTGCCGATGCCATAAAACCTAGCTCCTATGATAGGGTCATAACCTAGAATTGAGACCCTCATTAACGGATTGTCTAAATATGTATCCACTAGTATAATTCCTGTAGATAGTAAACAGGTTGATGCAAATATCTTTAAATTGTCTTTAAATGAGTAATAAATGCCTAAGCTTAATATCACTACAGTCGAAATTAAGCTGATTGTAAACCTGACAGTATCCCACGGATTAAATAAAGGCAGAATCAGTAAAGCGGTTGGCACCAGGAGCACAGCAATCAGCAAAGGTTTTATCCATGCAACATAAGCCTTGAAATATATCATAAATACAAAAGCCAGCAACAAAACCACAATGATAAAACCAATATAAGTCTTAACAACAACTGCCCTAGATTGGTAATTAAAAGCGGAAACTTCACTTAGGTTCTTTAGATATTCCAGTGGCTCATCAGCACTCTTTGAAACAATCTTATGGCCTGTTGCTATGGACGGTTTAGCGATATCAAAATAAGCAAGGATATGGGCTGCTAGGTCAGTATTAGTAATAATCCCATCTCTCTTGGTAGTGGCGGAGGTCAATACCCCTTTGGAAAATAAATTGTCAAAGACTATTACAGGGGTTAGTCTTTTGCCATTTGCAATATCCGCGCTGGAAGGAAACGGAACTACCAACATAATCAGCATATCTTTATGGCCATTTTCGATGATTTTTCCTACAAGTGTATCAATTTCTTTAAAAATATCCGCTTTAACTTGTCCAAGCCTCTCATCTGAAATGCTCATATACCTGTTTAATCTGTATGTGTCTCCGGTCTGAATAACGATGAAATCTGCCTTGTCCTTTACTTCTTCAAAGGCTTTAAACAACTCATCGTAATTTGTTTTCAAACCGAAAGGGCTCATGAAATCCCTAGTTAAAAGGCTGCTATCAACTTTTCCATAGTTCGTTATGCCTTCACTGTTCATTGAAATTAATGAAGCACTTACACTAATGTCGTCTAAGCTAGTGGCTTCATTTCCAAGTATTGCAGTCTTATACCCATTTTCATTAAGAAGTGAACCTAAAAGGCCAACTTTAACAGGACGATTTAAGCGCTGATTTTGAAGTTTCAGACCTAATATGTCTATATTGGCTATATTTTCCTCTGCCATCTCTCTACCGGTATTTCTTTTGTAAACCTCATGTATTTTTTCATGATAATATAAATCGTCATATCCTCCAGCATAAGTTCCAACTATTGAACTTATGGCATAGGTTCCTGCACCAATGGTTGCATAAGCATTAGCGCTTGAAAAAGCACCACCAGAATTTGTGTTCATAAGGCCAAGGGAGCCATTTTCCAATAGGTACTTTATGTTTTTTTGACCATAGTTTATTAAGTCATCATAATTCACATTATCTACAATTATCATTATCGCTTTTTTTTGTGAAAACTGGGCAGAATATCCGTAACTGGGTATAATGAAGATAGTTATTGCAATTATTGTAAATAAAGCAATGGTTTTTTTCATATGTATCACACCATTTGAATTAAATTTGAGCATTTTAGATTAATTTACGTACTATTAATTATATACGCTATTATATCAATCTAAATCAGCAGTTGCAATAAAATTGCAGAATGGGCGTAAGTTGAGATTGTTAAGCAGTTGTGTTAAATTATATTCAAAGCAAAAGAGTCTCATATTTTGAGGTGTAACAAATGACTATAACAGGCACTGCAAAAATAGATAAAAAAACTAAAAACCTTATTAAGCGGCTTGAACCCGGTGACATTGCAATAATAAACCACGAAGATATTGATGAAGTTGGAGCATTAGGCTTAACTAGCAGTAAAGTCAAAGCTGTAATAAATGCTGCAAAATCCATAACTGGCCGCTACCCAAATCCGGGGCCCAGTATTATTTTGGATGCAAATATTCCCATAATTGACAATGTGGGAGAACAAATCATGTCATGCAATGAAGGCTCAAAAGTTACAATTGCAGACAATGGAGAAATCTATATTGATGACAGGTTAATGGCAAAAGGTGAATTCCTTACGTCTGACAAGGTAAAGGTTCTAATGCAAGATGCTAAAAAAAATATTGAGAAATCCCTAGACAAGTTTATAGATAACACACTGGAATATGCCAAAAAAGAGAAATATTTAATAATGGGCGGAGTAGAAATACCAAAAACTGATACAGTTATCAAAGGAAGGCATGTTCTAATTGTAGTACGTGGCAACAATTATAAAGAGGACTTGGCTGCAATAAAAACATATATAGATGAAGTAAAACCGGTACTTATAGGTGTAGATGGCGGTGCTGATGCTTTACTGGAGTATGGATATAAACCTGATATTGTTATCGGGGATATGGATAGTGTAAGCGATGAGGCCTTGCGAATATGCAGGGATATTATTGTGCACGCTTACCCTAACGGCAAGGCCCCAGGTCTTCTAAGAATAAAACAGCTAGGTCTTGATGCCAAAACTTTCGTCGCTCCAGGCACCAGTGAGGACATTGCTATGCTACTTGCATATGAAAAGGAAGCTGATTTGATCGTGGCAGTAGGAACCCACTCTAGCATGATTGATTTCTTTGAAAAAGGCCGCAAAGGCATGGGCAGCACCTTTTTAGTCAGACTTAAAATTGGATCTAGTTTAGTAGATGCTAAAGGGGTAAGTAAGCTATACAATCAAAAATTAAAACCTTCCTATATGTTTGGCATCTTTGCCGCAGCTTTGGTGCCCATCATAGTAATTTCCACCATTTCCCCTCCCATTAAACATGCCATAAAACTGCTGGAACTTCGACTGAAACTGCTTTTACCTTAAAGGAGCTGAAATAATGCTGATAAATATAAAGTACTTGGTAATAACTGTAATTTCTATTTTTTTGGCCCTCGGCATAGGAATACTGATAGGGATACAAATAGATTCCCAGGATATTATTTTGGAACAGCAGGAAATTACAGTCCAAAGAATGGAAAACAAGTTTGATGAACTGAATCGCATAAATTTAGACCTGCAAAATGAGGTTAAACAACTATCAGCCGCCAATAATATTAATGAAAATTACATAAAGAACATATTTCCCGATTATATAAAAAACAAACTATCTGGTGTGCATATAATAATATTAGAAACAGCAGATGAATATACATATACCAGTATGAGACAAGCTTTAAAGACAGCCGGTGCACAAGTCACTTCAGTAACTATCATCAGCGACAAGTTGCTTTATATGAACGATGAGGAAATAAGCAATATTATGGAATATTTCGGTATTGATGAAAAGGACAATCTAATTCCAGTTATTCTCAAAAGAATAGCAGTTACCATTGCCGGCAACTACAACCCCGATGATATTGCCTTCTTAATAGAAAAGGGTATCATATATGTCAATGGCGATTTGCAACAGCCTGCTGACTACGTGGTTTTGGCAGGTGGCAGCAGTGAAAAAAACAACAAACCTGAAATCATAGATATACCACTGATAAAAGAACTAAAGAAATTATCTCTACCTTTGGTAGGGGTGGAAACCACCACTGTAGAAACTTCTTACATAGAAATTTATAAAAAACAAAAACTGTCAACGGTGGACAATGTAGATACTATCATAGGTCAAACTTCATTGATTCTAGTAATAAACGGAAAAGAAGGTAATTACGGTGTCAAGAAAAGTGCCCAGGCATTAATGCCTTATTTAAATGAGGAGGAAAACAACAGGTGAAAGTAACCGTACTGATACCGGCATTTAATGAAGAAAATAACATAACATACACCATAAAAGGCCTTGAGAAATTAAATGATACTTTTTCGCGAAAAAATAATCTAAATTTGGATATCGTAGTAATCGACGACGGTTCCCAAGACCAAACAGCTAAAAAAGCCATCGAAGCTGGAGTAAAAGTAATTCAATTAAAAAGGAACCAAGGAAAAGGCAACGCTCTTCGTGAAGGCCTAAAAGAAGCCCATAGCGATATCATTGTATTTTTAGATGCTGACCTTCGGGAAAGCTCCAGCGAAGCATATAAATTGATCGCTCCAATTTTAAGCGGCGAAGCTGATGTTGTAATTGGCAGATTTAAATCCATTGCCAAAAAGAAAGGCTTCGGTTTCGTTAAAGCCCTTGCCCATTACGGCATAAAATTTTTCACAGGGCAAAGTGTAACAAGTGCTCTCTCTGGCCAAAGAGCATTTAAAAGGGAAGTTCTTGAGGCTATTGGCACAATTCCTGAAGGCTTTGGAATAGAAGTCGGAATGCTGATTGACATACTAAATAAGGGTTTTGTGGTCAAAGAAGTGGATGTAGACATGCATCACGATGTTACCAGCAGAGATTTGAAGGGATTTTTACACAGAGGAAAGCAGTTCTGGCACATATTAAAGGTGCTTGTTTCAAAAGCTTTTGCTTCCAGTAATGTATAAGTATAAATAACTTTTTAGCAAACGGTATTATCTGATGAGCTAATTACATATATTGCTAATTATTATATGTATAAATCAACTTAAGTTAATTGTTATATAAGGTTATAAAAGTAACCTCTAACGTCTACATGGTTTTTAGGTAATACCAGCGAGCGAAATGTTATTTTTTTGCAAATGGTTCTTGCCGAGATTTTTGCAAAAGCCGTTAAAAATCTTTTTGCGGGGTTGCTGCATAGGTAAATTGTTCTAATTAGTTTGTTATTTTCTCAATATGCTATAGTTGCTTAATTTTATCTGAGCTTAAAGATTTAGGCTTTTGAAAAAATCGAGGCGTAGAACCATCAAAAAAATAAACTTGAGCGAGCGGTATTACCTAAGCACATGAAAACGACTATGTGGATTTATACCTAAAATCAATTTATATTTGTGGAGGAAAAGCCATTGACAATAGTTTATGTTTTGCTAATCTTAGTTGCTGCTGCATTTTTTAGCTTTGCTCTTACGCCTTTTTTTATAGAAATGTTTGAGCGAAGCGGCAGGCTTGTAAAAAATTATAGAGGCGAGATGATACCTCAAGGAATCGGCATAGTGTTTCCGCTATATTCGCTATTATGGTATGTATTGCTTACTTTGATAGCAAAACGCTCTTTGCTCAATGCCCTTTCGATTCAATTTGCAATTACGACAATCTGCTTTATAGGTTTTATTGATGATATGCTGGGAACTCGAGATGTTCTGGGGCTTAAAGGTCATTTTAAAAGCTTGCTCAAAGGCCGGCTCACAACAGGAGCCTTAAAGGCTGTCGTAGGATTATTAGTGGCATTTGTCATCAGTATATCTTTTACATCAGGCTTTTTCGAAGTTATCGTAAATACGTTAATTATAGCCCTTTTTACTAACTTTTTTAATCTGCTTGATTTAAGACCTGGTCGAGCTATCAAGGTTTATATAATTGCATTTCTTGGGATTATAGTTGGTTTAAATCTAACAGATAAATTCGCTGCTGCAGTCCCTTTTATACCTCTTGCCGGCTCTATAATCGGTTATATGCCTTATGATTTAAAAGCACATTCCATGATGGGCGATGCAGGCTCTAATGTGCTCGGTGCTTCCGTTGGTTTTTTAGCTGCATCAGCCTTTAGCTTGTATACTAAAATTGCAATTTTGGCATGCCTAATAGGTGTACATATCTTTACGGAAAAATACTCACTTACAGAACTAATTGAGAAAAACTCCTTCTTAAAATATCTGGATAATCTGGGCAGGTCATAGATATACAGAACTGGATTTGCAAATTAGATGTTTTATTGAACTTTTAGAATTTCTTTTAATCTGTTAACAACTATTTTTTCTTGTCCCGGAAGAAGCGGCCGTAAATCGATGGATATCATACCCAAATTTGCATAATAATTCCTGGTAAAAATAGCAGGTTCCCCTTCTTCTAACTGTTTTATGATTTCATAGGTTGAAATTTTTAGCTTTTGTTCATCAAATTTTAATTGTGCGCGAAAAATTTTTCTCCCCGCCTCATCTGGTACAACTGAAGCACTTACTCCAGGAATATTTTTAAACTGCTCAACTATCCATTGTGCTTTTTGTAGTTGCTCCTGCACATTTTTTGCTTCATCTTTTTTAGTTTCCAATGCTGTGATTAGACCCATAATTTGCTCTTTCCCAACTTTCATTGCCCTTCCGATTCCCTTATATTGCATGCGGCAAGCTTCAATTAATTCTTTTTGGCCGCATATAAAGCCCGAAGTTGGTCCGTTTAAAGCTTTACTTCCACTAAATATTACAAGATTGGCTCCCTGCTGAATATACGGTTTTACATCTTCTTCTGCCGCAGCATCAATAACAACCGGAATATTTTTTTCTCTTCCTATTTCAATAACTTCTGCTGTTGACAACATTCCTTTTTGAACGGTGTGATGGGATTTAACATAAAAAATGGCAGCAGTCTTTTCAGAGATTGCATCTAAAATATGATCTTTTGCCACATGGTTTACTTGCCCTACCTCAACTATTTTGCCGCCACCTAATCTAATCATCTGAGCTATTGGGGCACCAAAATTTACCAAATGCCCCTTTTGAATAATTATTTCATTTTTCAATCCATCACTGTATGGCAGTTGTTCAATTAAGGACAAATTTGTCCCCACTATTAAAGCAGCTGTAGAAATTGCTATACCAGCTGCAGCTCCAACTGTTGGACAGCCATCTTCAGCTGTAGTTACTTTAGCAATTATCTCACCTGCTTTAACCATCAACTCTTGAATATCAACATAATCTTGCGCAGCTTCGAACATAGCGCGTGCTACTGATTCGTCTACAGCACTGCCTCCTAGAACCGTCATTTTTCCGCTTGCATTAATAATTTGTTTTAAATCATATTTTTGATATATACTCATTTTCCATTTCTACCTTTCTAGGCTTAAATTAACTTTATTCCATTTGTTATTTTAATATAAGGAGAGTTTCATTGATTAAATCAAGAGAAGCAATGGAACTAAATAACTACACGAAAAAAATGAGGAATATTTATAGGATTTTAACAAGATTAAACTGCATTTTTAATCCTTTCTAAAGCGGCCTCTAAAATTTTTCTTGGACAAGCTATATTTACTCGTGCAAACCCATGGCCGCCTTCCCCATACATTGCACCATTATTCAAAGCGAGTCTAGCTTTTTTAACTAAAAAGTCATCTAATTGAGCAGGATCAGTCGCAATATTCCTCAAATCTAGCCACACTAAATATGCAAATTCTGGTTCTATAACTCTTATAGTTGGAATATGTGCTTCGATAAAACTTTTCATGTACTGTAAATTTGCGTAAATATAGTTTATTACATCATTTAGCCACCCTTCTCCCTCTTCATATGCAGCTTCTGTGGCGACTAAGCTGAATAAGCTGCTTCGCTTCAAATGCAGTGATTCAATGAAATTATCGTAAGCCTTGCGTATATCATTATTTGGAATAATTGCATACGCTGTATGAATCCCTGCTAAATTAAAGGGCTTGCTGAGGGAACTGAATGTTATGCAGTTTTGTGCAAAATCCTCACAAATCGAAGCGAATGGAATATATTTGACACATGGATATGTGAGATCTGCATAAGCCTGGTCGCAAATTACTATAATATTATGTTTTATGCATATTCTTCCTAACTCGGTAAGTTCATCCATTGACCACACCCGGCCAACCGGATTATGCGGATTTGAAATGATCATCATTTTCACTTTCGGATCTTGCGCTTTCTTTTCTAAATCAATAAAGTCCATATAATATTTATTATCTTTAAAAATCAACGGGTTAGTCACAACTTCCCTGCCGCACTTATTAATTATATTGGCAAAATTATCATATACTGGCGGCTGTATTATAACCTTATCTCCCGGTTGAGTAAGTGCACGCATAGCAAACCCTATTGATGGAATAATTCGTGTGCCAGCACCTATCCATTCCTTTCTTATATTCCAACAGTATCTTTTCCTCATCCAGTTAATTATCGCAGCATAATAATTATCTGTTCTTTTGACATTGCCATAAACTCCAAATTTAGAGACTTTTGTTAGTCGCTCTATAACAGGTTGTGGAGCTTTAAAATCCATATCGGCAACCCAAAGAGGTATTAGGTCTTCTGTCCCAAATTTTTCCTTAAGTCCATACCATTTTTCGGAACCATACTGTTTTATTTCATCTATATCATCAAATCCGGTTGTCATCATTAAAACCTCTACTTTCATTATTAAGTGTAAAGCCACAGCTAAATGTCAATGTATTTTGATTCCTTTTAATCTAAAGTTTTCAATGCATCGGCCAAACTCACCTTTTTAGTATCAGGCAACATCTGAAACGTTACTTCTACACCATATTTTTCATTTAATTCCTCTAAAATTTCAGCATCTGATTTTGTCAGTGCGACACTAGGGATTACAAATTTGGAGTTTTCTTTTTTCGATATGCCACCTATATTTAATTTTTGAATATTTAATCCCTCGCTTACTACCCTCTTTACAGTCTCAATATTTTTGAATAATAAAATTACCTTGTATTTCCCGAATTTTGTTTCTTTCCAGTTTTGCATTACTTCATCTACACTCAGTACTTTAATCGTCAAACCGGAAGTCAGCGCTGACATGGAATAAACATTTTTCATTAGCGGGTCCTTAGAGATTACATCATCTATTACAAAAATCGCATTACAACCTAATCCTCTTGACCATTTTGTCATAACTTGACCATGAATTAATCTGTCATCTACTCGAGCTAAAACAATTTCTCCCATTTAAAAACCTCCCAATTTAAAATAAATGATCATTCATTGACTCTTAAATTTTATTGATTCCTCCAATTCCCGATTTAAAAGCTTTATCAATTAGTTCTTCCACTGTATCAGTATTTCTGGAAGCAAACAATTCAAGCAACATTGGTAAATTAACCCCTGTAATAACTTTTGTACCATATTTATTAGACATATATAATGCAACATTTGACGGGCTGCCACCCAATACATCAACAAAAATTATAGTTTCTTTACTTAAATTCTTATTTTTAATTATAATATCTTCGACTTCATTTCTTAAAGCTTCAACTTCGTCGCCTAAATTGAGGCAAATGGCCTTGGCATCTTGTTGTTCTCCCATAATCAGCTCAACACTTTTCAATAATTCTTTGCCAAAACACCCGTGAGTAATAATTAGTACATAAACCATTTTAATATTTTGCTCTCCCTTCTTCGTGAGTAACTGCTGTTTTGATTGCTCGCATTTACCTTCGGAATTAATAAGAATGTAAAAGGTGTTAGTACTGGTGGAGCATTATTTACCAGTACTAACACAATTTTAGCATATTTCGATTAAACTAAATAATATTCAGCACCCCTAATATGGCAAAAATTACTACCAGCCACAAAAGTGCTTTCAGCACATTTAGACCTTTTTTCTCAAAATAGAAGTATACACCCATTACTACAGCTATTGGCAATAAACCCGGGAATACACTATCAAGTATAGCCTGAAGTTCAAATACCTTGCCCGAAATTTCCCAGGTCAACGGTGAACTTACACTTACATAAGAAGCGGTTAAAACACCCATCATGAAAAGCCCAAGTATCGATAGACCTGTAAGGGTATATTTCATAATATTACCGCTGAGAATTTTGGTTGCTGCATTAAGCCCTAATTTGTATCCAACCTTAAGGAAATAAAAGCCGTAGATGTAATTTCCTATAATCCATATTAACCACGGAAGTATTCCACCTAAAAAGTTTCCTGAATTAGCTAAAGGAAGGAATAGGGCAATTAAAATGTATTGAATCGTTCCCTCTTCTATTGAATCACCTAATGCAGCAAAGGGTCCCATGAGGCTCACCTTTGTACCGTTTATTACTTCTGTGCTGACAGCCTCTTCTTCTCTCCCCTCTGCTAGCGCTTTGGCTCTCTGTTCTTCTAAGGAAAGTGCAATTCCTACAATAGGAGCCCCTCCGATACACTCAGTGTTAAAGAATTGTGCATGCCTCTCGTAGGCATCCCTTAAATCTTCCTTATTTTTATATAATTTCTTTAAACCTGGTATTAATGACCAAAGAAGTGAAAATGCAATCATTCTATCAAAGGTATGAGGAATTTCATTGATATAACGCCATCTGCGCCAGATTTGATGAAGCTCTCTGTCTGTAAATTGACCTACTTCACTATGCTCATTCACATAATTTTCAAATTCGGCACCTGTCTCTTCTTCTCTTTCCATAGTAACCATTACATATAAATAAGAAATTATTGCTCCTAAAATTGCGAAAGTCAGAGTATTTATTTCTAACGGCTGTAAGATAATAACTAGGAAGTATGCTAGCAGAAAGAAAGGCATTAAGTTTTTCTTGCCTATTACTTTAAGTGTGGCAGCAATTCCAACCGCTGGCAATGCTCCGCCAATGGCACGAAGCACGTGGATACTGCGTCCTGATAAAAGTTTTACCACTTCAGCTATTAGAGGTACACCTTTATACAATGTTATAAATGTTGCTGGGAAAAACAGAGCAGTTCCCAGAATGATTGGTACAACAATAGCGGCAAAAGTTATTCCCCTATCATTGGTTTCTTTTACATATTTATCAACCAATGGAGTTACAACAACCGTGTTTAGAAAGAATCTAAATTGATAAAGATATGAACCTAACAGTCCAACAGGTATTGCAACTGTAACTGCCTCTGTTGGTTCCATACCTGATAATAGTGCTACAGGGACAGCTATTGCGGTTGCCACAGCTGGTTCACTTGGCGTAGAACCGCCCGGCGATATTACCCCTAAATAAATCAATTGAATTGCTGCTGTAACCATCATTGCTTCTGGCACATTTCCCATAACGACGCCAACAACCAAACCCGTCATTAGAGGACTATACCTAAAGGCAGTCGAAGAAAAACCCGTACTACGAGTCATAACAATAGAAATCCATAAAGCAATTATAGCCGCTTGACCAGCAGTTAAAGTCAATGCTTGAGTTTGCATTTTATACCCTCCATATGAAATATTTAATTGTCTTCTTGTTAAAACATTATTAAGTTTACAAGTGACCTAGGGAATCCAAGGAGAGTAATTGTAAATTGAATATGTTGAAGATTAAATATTAAAATTGCATAGACATAAGCTACATTACACTTCAAACTTTCTTCGTAGTTCTAAAAATTTCTTTGTCCCTCTGCCAAGCTCTATTTCGTTATAACCGAGATCTTTAAGTACACATTCAAGTGCAGAAATTGTGACTAACAAATCATTGGAGGTAATATAGCCCATGTGACTAATTCTAAAAACCTTTCCTTTAAGATTCCCTTGAGCTGAGGCAATTTCAACTCTATAACGCTGGCGCATTGCATTTATTATGTCGTCAGCATTTATCCCTTCCGGTGCATATATTCCAGTAAGGCTAGGCGAAGCATCTTGGTCATTCGCGAGAAGTTTCAAGTTAAGCTCCTTTAAAGAATTTCTAACCAAACTGCGATATGCTATATGCCTCTCATAAACGTTCTTATATCCCTCCTCCCTTATCATTTTTAATGCTTCACTCAGTCCTAAGAAAATAGACACCGGAAAAGTTGTAAGCGTTTGGTCTAGATCAACATTTTTTTTCCAGCCTTTTACATCAAAATAGTACGTTTCACTCTTTTTTTGTAAAGCATATTCCATCGCTCTTTGGCTTGCGGCTACAATTCCAATTCCAGGCGGGCTCATTAAACCTTTTTGCGAAGCAGCAACTACAACATCAATGCCCCAATTGTCCATATCTATTTCTGTAACACCAATTGAACTAACAGCATCAACAATTATCAAGCAATTAGATACTTCCTTGATTTTTGATGACAATTCTTTAATATTGTTTATAGTGGTAGCAGAAGTTTCATTATGTATGATAAAAATAGCTTTAGCATCAGGATTGGCCAATAACACCTTCTCTATTTCTTCTGCCTTTGCTGCTCTCCCCCATGGGACGTTTAAGCTCAGGGAATTCCTGCCTCTAGCCATATTCATTTGGTGAAAGCGCTCTCCGAAAATACCGTTAGCTACTACAATTACTTTGTCACCCTTACTTGTAAAATTATCTACAGCCAGTTCCATGGCTCCAGTCCCTGAAGAGGGAATAAGAAAAACATCTCCGCTACAATTAAGTAATTCTTTTAGATCTTCAATAGCTTTTTTAAATATTTCCTTAAATCGAGGACCTCTGTGGTTAATTATTGGTCTAGTCATGACTTCAACCACACGCGGTGGAAGTGGTGTGGGCCCCGGAATCATTAATAGCTCTTTTTCTATCATTAAATATTCCTCCTACCTTGATAACAATGGTTTTAAAATAATGACTGAATGAATTGTTTAAAAGCTTAAAGCAATTGCCGGATCACTTGGCAATACCTGTAAGTATACATACACACCCTCTCTCACTAGATTCTTTAATACTTCTCTTTCTTCCGCAGAGACAAAAATATTTTTACTCAATAACCTTCTTCCCGGGCCTGCACTTATGCCACCTATATTAACTTCTTTTAATTTAACTCCATTAATTATCAGCGATTGCAACGTTCTCAAATTTTTTAGCAATAAAATTGTTTTGTCACAATCAGTTTCATTCTCGGTAAAGTTATCTTTCAAAACCTTGATTGCATCTTCAGTGCTGTAGATCAGCGTTTCTATATCTGATGGAGCTGCCTTTTTTATTACTTTAGAAAGAAATGGATCCCTCGAAACCTCATCATCAACTATAATAATTTTTTGTGCCTGAGTATGTTTAACCCAGCAGGCAGTGATTTGGCCATGTATTAATCTGTCATCTATTCTTGTTAAAACAATTTTTATCATAGTACCAAACATCCCTTTGCAATATCACTTCTAAAAAAACCACTTCCGCAAATCCTTTATTCCGGATATTCCCTTCTCTAAACATAAGTTTTTCAAGCTACTTAAATCACAGCTTTCTCTCGCCATCAATGCTTCTAACAACATAGGCATATTAATTCCAGCTATATATTCTATTTTTGTTTCGCCTTTTAAATCTCTGCTGCTAATAATAGCTGTACTTGCAGCACTTCCGTTAAAAATATCCACAAATACGAGGATTCCATCACCTTCGTCAAGCTGCTCAACTGCTTTAACAATATCGCATTTTAATTTATCAACACTATCTCCCGGAAACAGCCCAAAAGCCATAATACCCTTTTGCTTTCCAATAATGAGTTCTGTACTTTTTAAAAGCTCACTGCCAAAATTTCCATGGGTAACTATGATTATTCCGATCATGAGACTGCCCCTTTGTATAAAAGATTTGGTGTAAATATTACATTGCAATATTCATGCCATTTTTGTGCTGATATTGTAAGCAGCAAAATACTCTTTAAAAGCAAAAAAAAAGCAAGGTCATTGCTTTTTTAAAATTGTTTAATATGAGTGTGCTTAAAAGTTTCCTAGTGTGTTAAAAAGAGATAATAAATATTTATGTGTGCCAGTATTAAGCTATATATGTGCCGACTAAACCATAATATGTGCCAATCATTTCTACAACATAAGCAAGCTCTGTATCAGGAATTGATATCCCAAAGAATTCCTCAGTAGATTCAAAATGCTTTTTTACAGCTTCAAACAAGACTGGCTGCTGCTTTCTGACAAAATCTAAATTATTATGATGCAAACTATCACCTCTAATTACTCTTTCGATCATGCATGAACAGTGGAATAAAAATTTTATCAGTATTTCTTCATCTATTTCACAGCATATATCTGACAGTATCTTTTTTAATGTATCTTCTAAGATGTCATATGCTTTATTCGGATTTAAAAAGATTAGTGTTTTATCTAGTATTTCAATCAGATTCTTCTTAAAGAAAGGCAAATTATCACCAAAATCTATCTGTACATGCTCAGCTGTTATACTATCATTATTGTCATATATAGTGAAATATGAACTTTTTAGTTCCATCACTAATTCATCAAGCGTTATTCCCGGCATCAGAGCTTTTCTCGTAGCCTCAATAACAATAGGTGTGCTAACCATTCCTATTGTTCTCGTTAAAATTTGTGTTCTCTGCGATATTATATTGGAAAAGGCCGTAAGTGAACCCATATCAACTAATAAAAGAACCCCTTTTCCTTTATCTATCTGAGTAACAATATCACATGCCTTATCGAGCACAACTTCCACCTTCTCATCAAGAGGCATATCTAATGCCCTTGCATGGTTTACTCCAAGAAGAGTATTTGCTACATTAGCCATAGCACTCGCTGTACAATCTCCATGCATTATAACTAAAATGCCTATGCTTTCATCTTTTTTGCCTATTCTTAATGCGTGCAAAAACATAGTCAGAAAAGCAATCTCACTTTCCGGTATTTGCACAGACAATTTTTCATCTAGTTTTGCTTTTATTTTCTGTGCAATTGTATACTCATGAGGATAGTCCTTTCCAATGTTTGCCTTATCCCCATGAGATATTACGATACCCTTCTTTAACCTTTCTAACAGTGTTGATATATGTAATGCAATGGTATAGAGAATGCGCCGTTCAATAAGTCCTTCAAGTTCATCTTTAACACTGTAAAATGCATACTCTACTGCTTCTAAGACTTTTGGACTTACAAATTTTAGTACAACTTCTCTATTCAAGAGTGAATCAGGCTGTCTTGAAAATACATTTTCCTCATAATATTCTTTAATGTGGCCTTCAATTATTGCCCTTATTTCTTCTGGAGGCAAACCAGCTTTATTATATTCAATCCAATCGTTTATTATCATCTCATAAAAGTCTTCTTCGGTTTCGCAGTGACTAATAAAAAATTTTTTATTAATTTCACTCACAGCTCCCGTATTACGTCCATCAATTACAAAATCTTTACGTCTATCAATTTCTGCAAAAATTCCTTCATCTTGCTTGCTCTGCCTTATCTTAAGCAGCCCTTCTTGAATATGTAAAGCAAGCTTTGAAAATTCTATTTCAACTGTTTCACTCGGGGCCATCATATGCTCGAGAAAAGCTTTTGCACATATGAGACGAATATCATTTTTTAATTGCCCAATATTTCCGGGACAATCATACAATAGCAGGGCCTTCAATACTTCCTTAGATATCTTTATCGGCAACTCAATACGGCGGGATTCTTCCCAAAAAAATTGATGTATAAACATAAATCTTTCTTTTAATGTTCTCTTTTCTAAACTTGGTAGCTGGATTACTACAGGAATCCTCCTCAGAAAGGTGCGAAGCAGGACCGATTCCGGATCTTCCGTCGTAGCTGCTATGACTCTTACTTTTGCTTTCCTAGTATTATCTGATTCTCCCAATCTTCTGTATATTCCCTTATCTATCAATGTAAAAAGCATTTCCTGCCCTTCCGGCGGTAAGCGATGCACCTCATCTAAAAACAGAATTCCCCCATCAGCTTCATCAATAAGACCTCTTTTTTCTTTATCCGCACCAGTAAAGGCTCCCTTTACATAGCCAAAAAGTTGAGACATCAATAATTGAACATTTTCAGCGTAATCTGCACAATTAAAAGGAATAAAAGAGGATTTTTTTGGCAGCACTCCCAACTGTATGGCATACTCATACATCGCCTCAGCAAAAGTAGTTTTACCAACACCAGTTGGACCAACAATTAATGTATGCAGCCCATCAACAGGATACAATATAGCGGCTTTAGCTTTTGTTATCTGTTCTTTTAAGCTATGTTGAGCTCCTATTAGGCTATCAAGACTATTGTCCAAAAGTTTTAGATTTAAATCTGTTTTGTCATTAGCAATATTTTTTTGTTCTCCCAATATACCTTTTTCTTTTAGCATAGAAAGAAATTCTGCATAGTCTTCCAGAACTGGATTTAGATAAATATTCCACTTTTCTCGAAAATATGTCCTGTCCAAATATAAAACTGGTTTGCCCTTAATTTTTGTAACCTTCCCCATCCTAACTAAAGTGTTGAGCTCTCTGCTCACATTAGCACGATCAATGCCGGTTAGGCCTGATATATAACCTGCCTCAAATCCATATTTAACATTATTGTTACTAAAAGATAAGGAAGAAGTAAGCTCTCTTAATTTTGCGTAAACTTTCTCAACTCGCGTTGGAGCTGTCATGTCCCTTATGTTTCCTCCTATATTATTATTTTTTTAACACTTCACCTCGTCAGAAAAGTACAATTAATATATCATTATTATATCATGAACCAAAAAATAAAAGCATAGGGTCTCACCGTTATAAAGTCATTCATAATAATAGGAACATATATTCATGAATTTCTACTTATAAATACTTTCCTTTACTTGAAAAGATTTCGGCATAATAATGGTAATAAGGTTTTAAACTGGTATATAATAATATTAAAGTTCTACCAATATGCGTTAAAAAGATAGGAAGGTATCATTTTATGATTAACTACGCAAAAGGTAAGGTAAAAGACATAATACGCAAAAGACAAAATTGTACCGAGATCACAGTTGTAATAGGTAATGAAGAATATAAAGCTGTAAATTATGATAGCTTAACAGGAGCGGTTAAACCTGGTGACCGAGTGCTTTTAAATACAACTGCTCAAGATTTGAAACTGGGCAGCGGTGGGTATCACTTCGTAGTATCAGTCAATGATGGGGACATCTCTTTTCCTTCCACTGAAAAAGGCGGGCACATAATGAAACTTCGGTATACTCCTTTACAATTTGCCGTATTAAGTGCCGAAGAGCAAAAAAGCCCTTATCATCAAGTATTTAATAATTTCGAAAGCCTGAAACACAGGCCAGTGATAATCGGCGAACTTCACAGCATGCTGCCGCCAGTTGTTTTCAATATAAAGCAAAATCGGCCAAAGCTTTGTGTATCATACATAATGACCGATGGCGGAGCATTGCCATTAAGTTTTAGCCGCAGTGTGGCTTACCTAAAGGAAAAAGGATTAATCCAAGGTACCGTAACTTTTGGACAGGCCTTTGGTGGCGATTTTGAGGCTGTCAATATTTATACGGCGCTAATTACAGCTTTCGATATATTAAAATCAGACATAGCTGTTGTGACAATGGGACCCGGTATTACAGGGACAGGTACCAAATACGGATTTTCAGGTATTGAACAGGGACCTATTATAGATGCAGTAAATACCTTAGGCGGCAGGCCAATTTTTATCCCCAGAATTAGCTTTGCCGACAGCAGAAAAAGACACTGTGGCATAAGTCACCACAGTGTTACGGTGCTTAAAGAAATCGCTAAAACCCAAGTGGAAATTGTCATTCCCGTCATGGAACAAAAGAAGATGGAATTTATAAAAAATCAAATAATACAATATGAGCTTGATAAAAAACACAAGATTGTCTATGTTGATGAAAGCCATAAAATCATGGAAAACTTATCCCACTTTGACTTTAAATTATCTACCATGGGCAGAGGCATTGAACAAGAACGGGAATTTTTCATGACTGCAGGTGCAGCAGGATTTTATGCATCCAATCTTTTAGATTAAAAGACGATTTTAACTAATTGTTTATAAATGGCTCTTGAGCTATTTATATATTTCCGTTCCTTCAGTCTTAATCAGCTCTTTGAAAGCATCTATGATTTTCTTTGTGATAGGTCCTGGTTTACCATCGCCAATTGGGCGCCCATCAACTTTTACCACGGGAATTGCCTCCGCAGCTGTGCCAGATAAGAAGCATTCGTCTGCTGTGAAAACCTCATATCTCGTAAAGACTTTTTCCTCCACTTTAATTCCAAGTTTTTCTGCTAATTCCATGACGGTATTTCTGGTTATTCCTATTAAAATTCCTACATAAGGTGGAGGGGTAATCAAAACGCCGTCTCTCACTATAAAGATATTATCGCCAGTGCATTCTGCTACATAGTCTTCGGTATTGAGCAGCATGGCTTCAGGAACTCCTGCCAAATTTGCTTCTATTTTGGCCAAAATATTGTTGAGATAATTTAGGGATTTCATTTGGGGGTTTACACCCTCCGGCCGATTTCTTCGAGTGGCTGCCGTTATGATTTCCATTCCTTCTGTGTATAGTTTTTCAGGATAGAGCACTATTTTATCTGCAATGCATATAATAGTTGGCTTTTGACACTTTCTCGGGTCAAGGCCCAAGTCACCTGTGCCGCGGGATACAACCAATCGTATATAAGCATCTTTGAGCTGATTTCTTCTAATGGTTTCAAGTACCACCTCTGTCATTTCTTCTTTTGTAAGCGGGATGTCAAGCATTATGCCTCTTGCTCCGTTATATAGCCTGTCAATGTGTTCTTTTAGCTTAAAAACTCTCCCATTGTAGGCTCTGATTCCCTCAAAGACACCATCGCCATACAAAAAACCATGGTCAAAAACTGAAATTTTAGCTTCTTCCTTTGGGAAAAACTCACCATTAACATATACTTGGATACTCACTTTATACTCCTCCTTCAAATTTATATTGTAAAATAGATACATTAATCTCAAATTCCAAGCATTTCATTTAAGGCTTTGCCTGCAGGAACCATAGGCATGACATTTTCATTTGGATCAATTAATACGTCTATAACTGCCGGTGCTTGAAGGTTTATAGCCTGCTCAATTGCTTTGGCTAAATCTCCCTTCTCAGTAACTCTATACCCTTTCACTCCACATGCTTCTGCTAATTTCACATAATCTGTTTCCACTTGATCCAAATGCACATGGGAATACCTTTCGTTAAAGAAAAGTTCCTGCCACTGTCTAACCATTCCCAGGCTTCTGTTGTTAAATATTACGGTGATAACAGGGATATTGTATCTTGCAGCGGTCAGCAGTTCATGGCAATTCATCTCAAAGCTGCCATCCCCTGCAATGTTAAACACCAGTTTCTCCGGCCTGCCCAGTTTTGCTCCCAGAGCTGCGGGCAAGCCAAAGCCCATCGTGCCAAGACCTCCTGAAGAAATAAAGGTTCTCCTTTCTTTAAATTTATAGTACTGGGCGGCCCACATTTGATGCTGGCCAACTTCAGTGGCAATTATGGCTTCGCCTTTTGTCTGCCTGCAAATTTCTTCAATTACATATTGGGGTTTTAACCCCTTATCGCAATATTTTAAGGGATAAGAAGTTTTCCAATTCATCACCGCGCTTACCCACTCTGTGTGCTGCTTTTGAGGGAGTACTTTAAGCAATTCCTTTAAGAATTGCTTAACATCTCCTTTGATTCCTAAAGTTATATTTACATTTTTGCCCAATTCGGCCGGATCTATATCAACGTGGATTATTTTCGCCTCTGGTGCAAATTTAGCTACATTTCCTGTAACCCTGTCGTCAAACCTAGCCCCTAATGCCAGCAATAAATCGCACTTAGTCACGGCCATGTTTGCATAAGCAGTCCCGTGCATCCCCAACATGCCTAAACTTAAGGGATTATCTGCTGGAAATCCTGTAATTCCCATTAAGGTTGTCGTTACAGGAACATTTATTTTCTCTGCAAGTTGTAATAATTCACTACTTGCATCAGAACTAATAATTCCGCCACCGGCGTATATTACCGGCCTTTTTGCATTCAAAATCAGTTGGGCTGCTTTTTCAACTAATTTTCCAAAGTCTTCAGTTAAACGCTGCTTTGAAGAAAATGTATCAATAAATCCGTTGATATCTTTTCTTATCTCATCTTCGCTTATTTGCTGCATCATAACATCCTTGGGCAAATCCACCAGTACAGGTCCCGGTCTGCCGTTTGTAGCAATGTGAAATGCCTCTTTAACCTTTTTTACAATGTCTCTTTTATCTCGAATCAGAAAGTTGTGTTTTGTTATCGGCAGGGTAACTCCTGTTATGTCTACTTCTTGAAAAGAATCCTTGCCCAATAAATCCAGGGACACTTGGCCGGTAAAAGCCACCATCGGTATTGAATCCATATATGCATTGGCTATTCCCGTGACCAGGTTTGTAGCCCCAGGCCCAGAGGTACTGAGCACCACCCCAACTTTTCCTGTGGCTCTTGCATAACCATCTGCAGCATGGGCTGCCCCCTGTTCGTGGACCGTTCTGATATGCCTGATTTTTTTATAGCTGTATAAGGCATCATATATAGGTAAGGCTGAACCACCGGGAAATCCAAAAATAGTGTCAACGCCCAATTCTGTTAATGTTTTTAGTAAGAGTTCTGCTCCAGTCATTTTCTCACCTCTTTTTGTAATGTATTGCTGATAGTATAAAAAAAGATTCTTCACCAACCTTTATAAAAAGGGGCGAAGAACCTCGCGTTACCACCCTAATTCATTTATACCTCACGGTATAAACCTCAGTAGGTACAGGGCATATACCCGATACCCGGCCTTCTTAACGGGGGCCATTTCCCCATTGGGGTCCCGGCCAGGATTACTCAAATTTCACCCTGGCAGCTCCGAGACGATCTTCGTTAGTATTTTCAAACATCGGCTTTCACCCAACCCGACTCTCTGTAGTTTGAAAATACCACTACTCTTCTCTTCACAGCTTTTTTGATATATTAGTTTAGATTATACCATCAAATTTTCAAACATACAACTCTTAAATTGATTTCAATCAGCTAATTCTAATCAATACCAATATACTTTTTTATAATGTCGCCAATTTCTGAGGTAGACACTACGTGTTTTGCTCCAGCTCGCAAGTCAAAAGTTCCGTATCCCTCATCGAGGACTTTATTTACAGCATTTATTATAGCCTTTGAAGCAGACTTTTCACCGAAGGAGTATTCAAGCATCATCGCGGCTGACAGTATACATGCTATAGGGTTTGCCTTACCAGTGCCAGCGATGTCGGGAGCCGAACCATGTATGGGCTCATACAAATAAGGTTTTTCGTCACCTAAACTTGCTGACGGCAGCATGCCTATAGAACCTGTGAGCACTGAAGCCTCGTCGCTTAATATGTCTCCAAAAGTGTTTTCCGTTAATATCACGTCAAACTGGGCTGGATTTAATATAAGCTGCATAGAACAATTGTCAACATACATATAGTTGAGCTTTACATGAGGGTAGTCGGCGGCCATTTCAGATACTATAGCTCTCCAAAGCCTGGAGGTTTCCAAGACATTGGACTTATCAACTAAAGTTAGATGGCCTTTTCGATTTCGGGCAATATTGAAGGCAAGCCTGGCCACCCTCCTTATTTGGTCATCAGTGTATTCCATGGTATCAAAGGCTGTTACATGATTCTGACCTTCCTCCTTGCCTTTTTTCCCAAAATACAGGCCTCCTGTCAATTCCCGGACAATCATGATATCAAGGTCATCACCCAAAAACTCCTGTTTTATGGGTGACGCATCGGCAAGGGCTTTAAAAAGGACAACAGGCCTCAAATTGGCATATAGGTTAAGATCTTTTCTCAACTTTAAAATTGCCTGCTCGGGTCTTTTTTCTTTAGGCAGGTGGTCCCATTTGGGGCCACCGACGGCCCCAAATAAAATTGCGTCACTATTTTTACAAAGCTGAAGGACCTCCTCAGTTAAGGGGACACCATGTGCGTCTATGGAAGCACCGCCAACTAAACCTTCTACAAACTGAAATTTTATATTAAATATATGTTCAACTGCATTTAATATCTTTTCTGCTTCACTTATGATTTCAGGACCAATACCGTCTCCCGGAAGAAGGGCTATTGTGAACACTTACTATCCACCTTCTTTGCATAATTTAAAAGGCCTCCGGCATTAATTATTTCTTTGATGAATTCAGGAAACGGTTTGGCGGTATAAACTTTGCCTGTCGTTAAGTTAGTTATAATTCCTTCATCTGTATTGATTTCGAGTTCATCTCCACTTGCTATTTCCTCAATGCCACCATCACATTCCAATATGGGCAAGCCTATATTGATAGCATTTCTGTAAAATATCCGCGCAAAGGATTTCGCGATTACGCAGCTGATACCTGTGGATTTTATAGCTAGTGGTGCGTGTTCGCGGGAACTGCCGCATCCAAAATTTTTGCCGGCTACTATGATATCCCCTTGATTTACTTTATTTGCAAAATCTGGGTCAATATCCTCCATACAATGGGCTGCCAGTTCATGGGAATTTGTTGTATTTAAATAGCGAGCAGGAATAATTACATCAGTATCTATGTTATCTTTAAAAGTCCATACCCTTCCTTTAAACTTCATCTAGGCCACCTCCCGGGGATGGGTTATTCTTCCTTTAATGGCAGAAGCCGCTGCTACAGCAGGATTTGACAGATATACTTCACTTTCAGGGTGACCCATTCTACCTACAAAATTTCTGTTAGTAGTAGCAACTGCCCTTTCACCTTTGGCTAGAATACCCATATATCCACCTAGACAGGGTCCGCACGTGGGTGTGCTCACTACAGCACCGGCCTCGATAAAAATTTCAGTAATTCCTTCTTTTATCATCTCCTGATAAACTTGCTGCGTGGCCGGAATTACTATTAATCTGACATAAGGGTGCACTTTATGCCCTTTGATTACCCTTGCAGCCATCCTCATGTCTTCTAATCTCCCATTTGTACACGAGCCTATAACTACCTGATCTATTTCAATACCTTGCGCTTCTTCCACATCAACTACATTTTCAGGAAGGTGGGGGAGGGCAATCTTAGGCCCGATTTCCTCCACATTGTAATCGATTATTTCCGAGTAACGGGCATCTTCATCGCTTTTAAATACTTCATAAGGCCGCTTAGCTCTATCTTTGACATACTCCAGAGTTATATTATCGGCTTCCATTATTCCATTTTTGCCACCGGCTTCAATGGCCATATTGGTCATTGTAAACCGCTCATCCATTGTCAGGTTCGAAAGGGCATCACCGGTAAATTCCATAGCCTTGTATAATGCTCCATCTACACCTATGTCTCCAATAGTGTGTAAAATCAAATCTTTTCCGGTAACCCACGGATTTAGCTTGCCATGATAGATGAATTTTATCGTCTCAGGTACTTTAAACCAGCATTTTCCTGTTATCATGGCAAAAGCCAAATCTGTAGAACCGACACCGGTAGAGAAAGCCCCTAATGCGCCATAAGTGCAAGTGTGGGAATCAGCACCGATAACTACATCTCCTGGAAGTACTATACCCTGCTCTGGTAAAAGTGCATGCTCTATTCCCATGCGTCCAACTTCATAGTAATGAACTATCTGCTGCTCTTTTGCAAAATCCCTTAAAGTTTTGCAAAGCTCAGCCGATTTTATATCTTTATTGGGGGCAAAATGATCGGGTATAAGGGCAATTTTTTCTCTATCAAAAACCTTTTGAGCCCCGGATTTTTTAAATTCTTCAATAGCAACAGGGCCTGTTATGTCGTTTGCTAAAGCAATATCCACGTTGACCATTATAAGCTCTCCGGGCTCTACAAAACTCTTGCCTGCATGTTTCGCAAAGATTTTCTCTGTTATTGTCATTCCCATTTAAAATCACCACCTAGGCTTTGCAGTATCCACCATTGTATAATATCTTATTTAGTGCACTGACATATGCTATAGCACTTGCTTCTATAATATCTGTGCTCAATCCTCTACCTAGAAAAGTCCTGCCTTCCTTTTCTACCTTTACGGTTACCTCGCCTAAAGCATCTTTGCCTCCTGAAACGGACCTGATAGAATAGTCAACTAACTTGCAGTTCACATTACATGCCCTATCTAGCGCCTTATATATGGCATCTATTGGTCCGTCACCGGTTGACGCTTCCTCAATAGTGTCTTCATTTATCTTAACTCTAACGGTTGCTGTTGCGATGGACTTGTTGCCTGTGGATACTTGAAAGTAATCTAATTCAATGTGCTGAGGCAGTTTTATTACCTGGTCTTCTACAATGGCCTCAATGTCCATATCTGTTATATCTTTCTTCCTGTCTGCCAGGTCTTTAAACCGCTCAAATGCTTTATTCAATTCATCTTGGGATAATTCATAACCCAGTTCTTTTAATCTTTCTGCAAAGGCATGCCTGCCGGAGTGTTTACCCAACACCAGCCTATTAGTAGTCAACCCAATGGATTGGGGACTCATTATTTCATAAGTGGATTTCTCAGCTAAAACTCCGTGTTGATGAATCCCAGATTCGTGAGCAAAAGCATTTGCCCCAACAATAGCTTTATTGGGCTGAATAGCTACTCCAGTAATAGTGCTTATCATTTTACTTGTACGGTAAATTTGTTTTGTGTTTATATTGTGTGTGACACCATAGATGTCCTTTCGGGTATCAAGGGCCATTACCACCTCTTCTAAGGCAGCATTGCCAGCCCGTTCACCAAGGCCATTTACAGCGCATTCTATCTGAGTCGCACCAGCAGCTACAGCCTCTAGGGAATTAGCTACAGCCATACCCAAATCGTCATGGCAGTGGACACTTACTTTTACATTTTCAATTTTGGGTACTTTTTCCATCAAAGTTTTTATCAGGTTGCTAAATTCTTTGGGCATTGTATAACCTACAGTATCAGGAACATTTATGACCGTAGCTCCTGCTTCTATGGCAGCTGCGTAAAGCTTACAGAGGAACTCTGTATCTGATCTTGATGCATCTTCCGCAGAAAACTCCACATCTTCTACATAGGATTTCGCTCGCTTTACGGCAGCTACTGCCGCTTCCAAAACCTGCTCTTCCGTCATTTTTAGTTTATATTTCATGTGAATCGGCGACGAAGCTATAAATGTATGAATTCTAGGTCTGGCAGCAGCCTTAAGTGCTTCTGCTGCACAGTCTATATCTTTAAAGTTTGCTCGGGCGAGTGCTGCAATAACTGGCCCTTTTACATTTTCTGCAATGGCTTTTACCGCATTAAAATCTCCTTTAGAAGCTATAGGAAATCCGGCTTCAATTACATCTACGGAAAGTCTTTCAAGTTGTCTAGCTATTTCCAGCTTCTCTGCCACATTTAATGATATACCTGGAGTTTGCTCGCCATCCCTCAATGTAGTATCAAAAATATCTATTTTTCTGGGCATCTATCATACCCCCTGTTATCAGTCCATAGTAATTGTACTTTTTAGCCAGGGCATCATACTTCTCAACTCTTTGCCTACTTTTTCTATTGGGTGCTCAGCTTCCTTAGCCTGGATTGCTCTGAATACCGGCCTGCCGGCTTGATTTTCCAAAATCCATTCCTTTGCAAATTTTCCTGTGACAATTTCATCAAGGACTTTTTTCATTTCCTTGCGAGTCTCTTCAGTAATTATCCGCTTGCCAACTGTAAAGTCACCATATTTGGCAGTATCGCTAACTGAATATCTCATCAAGCTAAGGCCACCTTCATATATTAAGTCAACAATTAATTTCATCTCATGAAGGCATTCAAAATATGCTATTTCTGGCTGAAAACCAGCTTCAACTAAAGTTTCAAATCCGGCTTTGATAAGCTCTGATACGCCACCACATAGGACGCATTGCTCACCAAAAAGATCTGACTGAGTTTCTTCAGTGAAAGTAGTTTCTATTACCCCAGCTCGAGTTCCTCCTATACCTTTTGCATAGGCCAGTGCAATGTCTTTAGCCTTACCTGAGAAGTCCTGGTGAACTGCAAGTAGGCACGGAACGCCTCCGCCTTGCTCATAAGTCCTCCTTACAAGATGACCTGGCCCTTTTGGTGCTATCATAAAGACATCTACATATTCCGGCGGAACGATTTGACTGTAGACAATTGCAAAACCATGAGCAAAAGCTAGAGCGTCACCTTTCTTAAGATTCGGTTTGATTTCCTTTTCATAAACCTGACCCTGGAGATGGTCTGGAATTAAAATCATTATTATATCTGCTTCAGCTGCAGCTTCGCTGACAGTCTTCACCTCAAGACCCGCCTGTTCAGCAATTTGCCATGATTTGCTTCCTTTATAAAGCCCTACAACCACATCAATGCCGCTATCTTTTAAATTCAGTGCATGACCGTGGCCTTGGCTTCCATAGCCAATAATAGCTACCTTCTTTCCCTTCAGTAATTGTAAATCAGCATCGTTGTCATAATACATTTTTGCCATGTTAACATTCCTCCTCAATTTTTATACAATTTGTACCTCTATTAATGGCAATAATGCCAGTTCTAACCAGTTCTTTTATGCCAAAAGGCTTTAATAGTTCTTCAAAGGCTTTTACCTTGTCTTTATCACCTGTAAGTTCTATTGTCATGGATTTGCGACTTACATCTACAATATTTGCCCTGAATATCTCCGCAATATGGATAATTTCTGACCTAACGTGAGGTTCTGCATCCACTTTAATTAACACCAATTCCCTTGTAACCGAATCTTGGGGATCGATTTTGCTTACTTTGATAACATCTACCAGCTTATTTAGCTGCTTTTTTACCTGCTCTACTACGTATTCGTCACCCTCTACCACTATAGTCATCCGGGATATATCCGGATTCTCAGTAGTTCCCACAGCAAGGCTGTCAATATTATAGCCTCTGCGGCTAAAAAGACCTGCAATTCTGGACAGCACCCCTGGATGATTCTCTACAAGTACGGAAAGTGTTGTTTTCATGTCTACCCTCCTATCATCTCATTGATGGTAGAACCGTTTAACACCATGGGATATACGTTTTCATCTATATCTACCATACATTCCAGTAAGAAAGGCCCTTTGTGTTCAATCAAACTGTCAATAGCAGCGGCAATTTCCTCTCGCTTTTGAATCCTCAAAGCTTTAATGCCATAACTTGCCGCAAGTTTTACAAAATCAGGAACAAACCCAAAGTGCACTTGATTATATCTCTTATTGCAGTAAAACTCCTGAAGTTGACGCACCAAACCTAAACCCTTGTTGTTAAACAGCACAATCTTTATAGGTAGTTCGTTTTCTACCACAGTAGCCATTTCTGACAAGTTCATTTGAAAACTGCCGTCTCCGCAAATATTTACTACCATCTTATCGGTTTTTGCAATTTGAACCCCAATGGCGGCCGGAAGGCCATAGCCCATAGTACCTAAACCACCTGAAGAAATAAAGGTGCGTGGTTCTATAAACTCGTAATGCTGAGCTGTCCACATTTGGTGACAACCAACCTCAGTAGTGATAATCGCTTTGCCTTTGGTTTTGTCGGAAATATAGCGTATCACTTCAACGGGGTGTAAATTCTCTCCATCGGTTTTATAAACAGCTTTTTGTTTTAATCTAGTTACATAATCAGTCCATTCGCTATTTGATCGTGTTTCAACTCTTGAAGCTATTTCTCCTAAAACATGCTTTACATCGCCTACTATGGGAGTATCCACTGGTATGTTTTTGCCTATTTCAGCCGGGTCTATGTCAATATGAATCACCTTAGCATTTGGTGCAAAACCATCCACTTTGCCAACAGTTCTATCAGCAAAGCGTGCTCCTGCGGCAATTATTAAATCTGCTTCAGCTATCATTTTGTTAGCGGGTGATACACCGTGCATGCCAATCATGCCAACATATAGGGGGTGATTGGCAGGGAAAGCCCCTATTCCCATTAATGTTGTTACAACAGGTATGTTAGCCTTTTGGGCAAGCCGCATTAGTTCATCTTCGGCACCAGCTAAATTAATGCCGCCACCTGCACAAATCACAGGTTTTTGTGACTGGTTAATAGTTTCAGCTGCTCGCAATATCTGCAGATAATGACCTACGGTATTGGGTTTATATCCCCTAAGATTAACATTTTCCGGATAGTCAAAATCAATTATTGTTTCTGCCACATCTTTTGGCAAATCTATTAATACAGGACCCGGTCTGCCTGTTGAGGCAATATAAAAGGCTTCTTTTACAATTCTGGGAATATCCTGTGCATTTTTTACCAGATAATTATGTTTTGTAAAGGGTGCAGTAGCGCCGGTTATATCGACTTCCTGAAAAACGTCTCTACCTATAACTGATGTGGATACTTGGCCTGTAATAGCTATGATTGGAATCGAGTCCATATATGCAGTAGCTATTCCAGTAACTAAATTTGTTGCTCCAGGCCCAGAAGTAGCCATACATACGCCAACTTTACCGGAAACCCGGGCATAGCCGCTGGCCGCATGAGCAGCACCCTGTTCTGAGCGTGTTAAAATATGTTTTATTTTTGAATTGTTAAGGGCATCATATACAGGAAGGATAGCCCCTCCAGGATATCCAAAGATAAAATTCACATTTTCATATTCGAGGGATTTAATCAAAGCTTCAGCACCGGTCACCTTCAACTGCCTTCACCACCTTTTATATTTAGTGTAAAATTAAACCCCTCGCCTTGAGAAGTTTCTCAGGGACGAGGGGTATTCCTCGTGGTACCACCCTGTTTTGCCTGAACCTTGCGGTTTTGGCCTCAGGAAGTAGCTTGCTACTTCATTTTAACGCAATGTTGCGGCATCGGACTACTCCATTTCGCCCGAGCTGTTCAGGAGCGAGAATGAACAAATACGGTGGACCGGCTTTCACCTTACCCGGCTCTCTGTGCCACTTTCTTTGCCATACTCTCCATCATTACATTATTTACACAATATATAACTTTAATTTTTGGTAATAAAAAACCCAGCAGGAGATTCAAATAGGAACCTGCCGCTGGAGACTTTTATTCTCACGGTGTTCTAAGGATAATCCTTAGATTGTACCGCTCGGTCGCAGACGCCTGTTTGGCCGGAACCCTAGGTACACTTCCTATTAAGTCCAGAGAATCTTAAATTTTAGATGTTGGTATGTATTTTACCATGATTTTAAAATATGTCAAGAGGCTTTTTAATAATTTTGTTGTTATTCTGTGATAATGTCATGTTGAATTTATTCTGATAAAATGTCAGGTATGAGAGAG
>ENA-OWPA01000746-OWPA01000746.1-bioreactor-metagenome-genome-assembly--contig:-NODE-746-length-34299-cov-4.513266_pt1 | contig 34299 bp, 26 predicted proteins | sample MGYA00238139_ERZ651803 | MGnify/ENA primary metagenome ERZ651803 (study PRJEB26909, sample SAMN07631231) | bioreactor metagenome | isolation source: Switchgrass digestor | place: USA: Dartmouth... | reverse complement strand
TCACGGAAATCAGCTTTGAACACTCATTTTTCCGCGGATCGCAATCGTAAAACCCGTCTATATCGGAAAGTATGATCAGCAAATCCGCCTTTACCAGCTTTGCAACGATAGCCGACAGGGTATCATTTTCACTGAAGGTATCCTCCTGTCCGGCTTTTATTTCTTCCACCGAAACGGAGTCATTTTCATTTACTATCGGGATTACGCCCTTTTTTAGCAGCTCTTCAAACGTATTTATTACATTCTCCCGTCCATAATCGTTGCTCAGTATATCCCGGGTAAGAAGTATCTGACCTACTATATGCTCATATTCCAGAAAAAACTTGCTGTAAATATGCATCAGCTCGCATTGTCCTACCGCAGCGACAGCCTGCTTTTCCCGTATATTATGGGGGCGCTCCTTTAGTTTGAGCATCCCGACCCCTACACCGATGGCTCCGGACGATACAAGTATGACTTCTCTACCCTGGTTTACCAGATCCGACAGCACCCTGGCCAGCCTATCAATCCTGGTAAAATTCATTTTTCCCGTATCATAGGTTAAGGTGGAAGTCCCAACCTTGACAACTATTCTCTTGGCGTCTTTCAATTGCTCCCTTATATTCGCCATTTTCCTGATACCTCACATTGCAGCAAAATTGCATTCTAATTCCTGAAATACCGCCTTTTGGCGGCAGTTCATCATGAATGCATAATCATACATTAACAAGATTTGTTATCTATGATTTAACATAATATATCACAATAAACCTCAATATTCAATAAAGTAAAGAAAATTCTTCCTGTAAGCAAAAGACAAATTAACACGATGTTCCGGCAACAGCCTTGTCCGGTGGGGATTAGCCCCCTGCCCCTTTTGAGACGAAGGGAGCCCAAAACACAGCCAAGTTTTAACCAGCCTTTATAAAGTGCATCAATTGATATTGTCAGCGTGTCGGTTCGGTTACACTATCTATGCTTCTTTTTTCGTATTGATTTTTTATGCTGCCATCCCGTCCGCTTCCGGATTCCTTCTCCTGTTTTTTGTCCTCAAAAAAACTAAAAATGCTTACAATGTTTTTTCCGCTGTTTCTAGAAGACAGCAAGGCATAATCATACCCTATCAGGAAACCGATTATTGCCATGCTTAAATAAAGCACAATCATTTTCTTTGTGACAAGTCCTTTTAGCATGCACATTACCTCCTGCTGGTAAGTGTTTGCATCGAAAAGGAATATTATTCAATATACCAGCAGGAACAGTGCAAAATGACGTGCACCTTTTAGTTCTCAGCGTCTGCACCGTAACATACAATGCCCCTGTCGGCATCCACGGTTACCACCGAACCGCTCTTTAATATCTGGGTGGCATTATCGGCCCCCACAATCACCGGAATATCTAAAGCCAACCCCAATGTAGCAGCATGGGAGTTTGTTCCGCCTTCCTCCACAATAAGGGCGGAAGCCCTTCTGGCGATAGGAATTATATCATTGTTTGTAAAGGGCAGCACCAGTATCTCTCCATCGACAAACTTCTCGTTTGCCTCCTCAAAGGTCCTGGCAACACACAGCTCCCCCGTAACTGATCCTGAACCTATACCCGTACCCTGCACTAAAACCTTACCTACTATATGCACCTTCATGATGTTTGTAGTTCCGCTCACCCCTATTGGAATACCAGCGGTGATTACCACCAGGTCTCCATTGCGGACAAGCCCCGACTCCAGCGCCTTTTCAATTCCGGAGTCAAACATTTCATCTGTAGAAGACGCATAATCAACCAGGTATGGCAAAACCCCCCAGGATAGCGACAACTGGCGTTGTACTCTCGGGGAAACGGTTGTTGCAATAATCGGGCAGTCAGGTCTGAACCGGGAAATCATCCTGGCGGTATGTCCTGATTTTGTAACCGTTATAATTGCCGCTGCCTTGAGGTCCTGAGCCGTAGTGCAGGTTGCATGGCCTATGGCGTTGGTTACGCTTGTAACTATATCTCCCCTGAAGTCGGAGAAACGCCTCCAATAATCAATGGAGCTTTCTGCCTTTTCTGCTATTCTTGACATCATTTCAAGGCTTTCTACAGGATACCTTCCTGCTGCGGTTTCCCCGGACAGCATTATAGCGCTGGTACCGTCATAAATGGCATTGGCTACGTCACTGGCCTCAGCTCTTGTCGGCCTGGGATTCCTTATCATTGAGTCAAGCATCTGGGTTGCAGTAATGACCGGTTTGCCATTGGCATAGCACTTTTCTATGAGCATTTTCTGAGCGATGGGCACTTCTTCCACCGGAATTTCTACTCCCAGGTCTCCCCTCGCCACCATAATGCCATCGGCTACCTTGATTATTTCATCAATATTCTCTAGTCCTGTACGGTTTTCGATTTTGGCGATAACCTTTATATCGGCGCCGCCGTTTTTCTCCAGAAGCTTTTTGATATCCACGACGTCGTCGGCTTTTCTTATGAAAGAAGCTCCTATGAAATCAAATTCATTTTCGATTCCAAACTTTATGTCTTCGATATCCTTTTCCGTTATCGACGGAAGACGTACTTCCACGCCCGGAACATTGATTCCCTTCCTGTTTCCTACAACACCACCGTTTATTACGGTACAATAGATATCCTTGTCTCTTATCTCCTCAACTCTGAGCTCCACCAGACCATCATCGATCAGTATGCGGCTTCCTTTGGTGACATCTTTGTAGAGATCCTTATATGAAACCGAAACCCTGCTTTCATCTCCCAAAATGTCATCATGACAGAGTATGAAGGTTTCTCCCGGCTTTAGCTGCACTTCTCCTTTTTCAAAGATGCCAGTGCGGATTTCAGGTCCCTTGGTATCAAGGAGAAGGGGAATCGGCAGACCAAGGCTGTCCCTTACCTTCTTAAAAGTGTCTATTCTTTTCTTATGTTCTTCATGGGTGCCATGGGAAAAATTTATACGGGCGACGTTCATTCCCTTCAGCATGAGCATTCTAAGTACATTTTCATCATCTACCGCAGGTCCTAATGTACAGATTATTTTTGTTTTTCTCATATTTCCTCCATCCTATTACTAATAAAAAGAACGTAAAATTTAACAATGCAATAAGCTAATACTACATCATTGTACTGGAAAATAAAGGTTTTAAGGCTCCTTTAACTTCCTTGCGACGAATAAATCAATCTGTTGAAACTGCGCAAGAACATGGTAGGTATATTTATGAGCCAACCTGCCGCACTTCGGGTAAAACCGTCTTTCGGCAAGCACTTCCACATAATGCCAAAACAAAGTAGAACTAACCTATAATAATCGTCGATATTATAGCATAAGCTGCATCTGCCTGCAAGCAGCACATGTATATATAGGCCTTTCCTGTCCCCGGTAATGCCGGATTGTATAAGACAGCATCCATAACCGGATATATAAATCTTTAATTAACACTTTGGACCGACTCCTTAAAATCTAAGGCATATCATCAATATGATTATCATCTTATACACAGGGTTTTCGCTTTTCACCTAATACATAAAGACTAAACTCTCACTTAAATGTAGATTTTTTAACAATATGCTGGCAAGTACAATCAAAAAAGTGTAAAATAATTTACATCAGTAAATTATTAAAGTGCAACGAGGTATCAAAAATGATAAATGCAATGGAAATAATTGAAACAATCAAAATGATACAGGAAGAAAATCTTGATATCAGAACCATTACCATGGGTATTTCCTTGAGGGATTGCATCCATCCCGACGGAAAAATCGCATGCGAAAAGATTTATGACAAAATCACGCGGCGTGCCGCCAATCTTGTCAAAGTCGGAGATGATATAGAAAGGGAATTCGGTATACCTATAATCAACAAAAGGATATCCGTTACCCCCATTTCCATAATAGCTGAAAGCAGTGATGAGGAGAATTATGTCAAGTTTGCACAGGTTCTGGACAGAGCGGCTGACACTGTCGGAGTGAACTTTATCGGCGGGTTCTCGGCGCTGGTTCATAAAGGCTACACGCCTGGCGATCGAAAGCTTATAAGCTCCATCCCCGAAGCGTTAAGCTCCACAAAAAAGGTATGCGCTTCCGTGAACCTGGCAACGACAAAGACCGGTATCAACATGGATGCAGTAAGGGAAATGGGGCAAATTATTAAGAAATCAGCCGAGCTTACCGCCAGCGAAGGCGGAATGGCATGTGCAAAGCTTGTGGTGTTTGCCAATGCACCGGAAGATAATCCTTTTATGGCGGGAGCCTTTCATGGCGTCGGAGAGCCGGAATGTGTGATAAATGTCGGTGTAAGCGGGCCGGGAGTAGTAAAATGTGCCCTGGAGAAAGTAAGAGGCGCAGACTTCGGAACGGTAGCGGAAACCATCAAGAAAACCGCATTCAAAATAACCAGAATGGGACAATTGGTGGCACAGGAAGCATCCAGAAGGCTTAACGTGCCTTTTGGAATAGTGGATCTGTCCCTTGCTCCGACTCCGGCTGTAGGGGACAGCGTTGCCCATATCCTCGAGGAAATGGGTCTGGAGAAATGCGGTGCCCCGGGCACTACAGCCGCACTGGCTCTTCTGAATGACGCCGTCAAAAAAGGAGGAATAATGGCATCCTCCTATGTAGGCGGTCTGAGCGGTGCCTTTATCCCGGTAAGTGAAGACGCCGGCATGATTGACGCGGTAGTCAAGGGAGCATTGTCCATTGAAAAGCTGGAAGCCATGACCTGTGTATGTTCGGTGGGCCTTGACATGATAGTGGTTCCCGGAAGCACCAGCGCTGAAACAATTTCAGCGATAATAGCCGATGAGGCGGCTATCGGAGTGGTCAACAACAAGACGACAGCGGTAAGAATCATACCGGCTCCGGGTAAAGAGGTAGGAGACATTGTTGAGTTTGGGGGATTGCTCGGCTCAGGTCCGGTCATGGAAGTCAACCGCTTCCGCAGCGATGAATTTATAAAGCGCGGCGGAAGGATTCCCGCGCCCATACACAGTTTGAGAAACTGATTTATGGATTGTCTAAATAAAGCAAAAGCCTTAGAGACGATTGCATTTGTATCACATGCTCCAGTGGATGTGGATAATGAAAAGCAGAGCATGAAATGAAGTATAGGACATTATCGAAAAGAGAACGCACATATGCGAGGAGGATTTTTCAATGAAAGCAGTTATAACGGTGATAGGCCAGGACAAGGTTGGAATAATAGCGGCAATAAGCAAAATACTGGCCGATAGCAACATAAACATACTGGATATAACCCAGACCATAATGCAGGAAATATTTACAATGATAATGATAGTGGATGTTTCCGGGTCAAATATAGAATTTTCAGAGCTGTCTGAAAAGCTGGACCAAAAGGGAAAGGAGCTAAACCTGACCATCCGGATCCAGCGTACGGATATTTTCAACTCAATGCACAGGATATGATAATCCCCCACCCGGATAAGGCAGTAAACTGGGAAAACCGGTTTGCTGCTTTTTTCCTGTTTTTCTGATGTGTGACTTTTCTTTTAGCATTTGCTTCTATGCTGTTTGCCTTTGCAATGTATGTAATTTCTAATAGAAAAATAAGCAACACACCAAAGTAAAGGGTTTGGACTGGCAATCCCTGCTTGCACTTAAAAACGGCGGCAGTTTATGAAGGCTGCACTTAAAGCTCTGAAATTGCTTCTACTATAATTTTAATTCAGCTATAGCACGATTAAAACATTAAGGATGATGTCGAAATTTAATTATAAGATATGAGTTTCAATTCCAATATGGGCAAGTTTTAAGCAAATGCAGCAAAAATGCCACCCTTCGCCCCTTCCGGAATAATTCCTGTAACCTTAGAAAATTATATAAAATAATGTGTTACATTTCCATCCATCTGGCGTCTATATAGAGTGAAAGGGGGACAATACCGGTGCACCTGAAATTTATTGACCTTTACGACCGATATTTCGACGACATATACCGCTATACATATTTTAAAACCGGAAACAAGTGGGAAACCGATGATCTGGTAAGTGAAATATTCACAAAAGCCTACGAAAATTTCAGTTCCGCCAAAGGAAGCTACAAAGCATGGCTTTTCACCATAGCAAGAAACGCGATTACCGATCATTACCGGAAGAAAAAAGAAGTAGTCTTGGGAGACGATATGGATTTATATACATATCCCCATCCTTTTGAAGAGGATTTGGAAAAGGATGAGGAATTAAAATGCCTTAAAAGCTCGCTCAAAATGCTTTCCGGAGACGAGCTTGAGATAATCAGCCTGAGGTATTTTTCAGACATGAAGTATGGCGATATAGGAAAAGTCTTGGGAAAGTCGGAAGACGCTGTGAAAATGAAAGCATTCAGAACCATTAAAAAATTAAAAACCTTGGTAAATAACTTTATGGAGGGAAAGAAATGAAAAGGATGGAAGACATGGACCTTGACAGGGCCTTTGAAAAGATCAAAAATACACTGCCGGTTAACCATGATCTTAAAAGGGAGTTGAGGAAAAATTTTATAAAAAAGCGCAAGCCGAGTTTGTGGAAAAAGTTGGCAGCTACAGCTGCTGCAGTGGCCGTAATCAGCTCTGCTGTTTTCTGGACAAACTATGATCCGGTGGAAAGGGTGAGCGCCGCCGAACTAAATATTCAAAATCATATATCTTTTGTTGACATAGGCAGCAGCCAGCCTTTACATGTCAGTGAGCATAACGGCAAATTATACATGCCGGTCTTTGGCGAGGGGATTTTCATCTATGATGGCAAAGGGTTTACAAAAATAAACGATGAGGACACATATTATTTAAGAGTATCCCCCGACGGCAAGCAACTGGTATTTTCCTCCGACGGAGTTTTGAAAACACTGGATATGGCATCGGGGAAAGTAAATGAAATACTAAAGGGAGACGGAGCGGAAATCTATTATGAAGAACCCTCATGGGTAGACGACCACACAATATTATATGTAAAAAAAGAGATCCAGTTCAACGATACCCACGGTTTCACAGTGAAAGAATCCGGAATCTACAGCCTTGATTTAATTACCATGAATTCAGTCAAGTTGACCGACGGTGAACATCCATCCCACGTAAATGGCATGAATTCAGTAGTTTTTTCTCGGGATGGCAAAGTAATGTTTTTAAATTTGAAATCCAAATCCGAAGAAATTGTTGATGACGGAAGATTTCCGTCGGTATCTCCGGACGGCAAATATATCGCTTATGTAAAAACAGAGACCTCATCCAAGGAAGTGGCGAAAAACGCCCGTATTGACGAAGCCATAGAGGACATTTGGATAGCTGATACGACGGACTTTTCCGTTAAAAAGAAATTAACTGCCAACTATCCCCATTATTTTATAAGTGCCGATGAGTGGGCAGGCAGCCTGGAACCGTCAGACGTCCCTCAGGTTCTGGAAATACCGGGCACCTACAGCTACTATGAACCCACATGGAGCAGCGATTCCAAAAGCATATACGCTGTCAAAAGCTCCAGCGCACAAGAGTCAGGTGAAGCAGGCAACAGGGTCATGCGCATAGACCTTGCTCCTGAAACAGTATCCCCAGCTAATACGGTCAGGAGATATTTGCAGGCTTTGATCGCAAGGGATGATGATTATGCCAAAAGCCTTATGAAGGAGCCCCCGGAGATACTGACCATATCAAATCCCCACCCGGTGGGATACAGAATTACCGATGAGGGTACAGAAAACGGCAATAGCTATGTGGATGCCGAAGTCTACTGGAGCTATACTGCCAATCCCTATTACCAGGTGATTAAGTCCAGGTATTATCTTACGGCAGGTGCCAGTGGGTACATCATAGACAGCATAAAGGAAGACAGCACCATCGAAGTGTATGAAAGGGAAGGCTCCGTATATATAGCCCAGAGGGATGACAAAGAGGAAATCTTCAAAGAATCCGATATTCCAGCCGAATACCTGGAAGGCGACAGCTTGAGGTTGGCTTCCCTGGCTTATAACCCTGACAGCGATAGCATAGTTTTCGCCTTGCAGTTGGTGGATTCCGTCAAAGGCGATGCCATCATTAGAATAATGAGCTACAGCAGAAAAGCCAAAAGCTTTAAGCTTGTAAACGATGTAAAGGCAAATGACGGTGTGGATGATATAGGCGCTACCGGCCTTACCATGGATTCCGACGGGAATTACGCCGCTCTGGAGGTCTACACCCAGTCCGGTGAAACCTTCGGCAGAAACGCATATGCTTTCGATCTGAAAAGTGGTGAGGGCAAAGATCTGTCCGCCCTGTTTACTTCTGAAAGCGCTGAAAACATCAGCACCAACTTCTGGGATGAGGGAAGGCTTGTGATTTCAGCAACCATAGACCAACAGACCGTCAAATGTGTGTATGACCCGGAAACCGGAGAAATGAGCAGCTTTTAAGCCGAACCTCTGACAAGAAGCCGCCCCGCGCCCGGGCCACCAGGGATATATCCTTACGGACGAGATGAGGAAAAATCTTCTGACGGGAGAATTAAAGCTTCTTTATAAAATAGCTTATATAGCATTATGGCTTTAAGGTCAATGACAATACCGATACCATGATGGTAGTAACTATAATCCTTCAACCATGGTAGCAAACATAATTTCCATACCCAAGGATTCATAGCAGAATAGCATTCATAGCAAAATGACCATGTAATACACTATATAATTAAAGCAGCTTTATATGATGACAGCATTAAAGGCGTGCAAGCCGCCAATCGGCCTGTACGCCTTTAATGCATTATTGCAAAAGATATAAACATCCTTTATAATGCCGGAAACCGCCGTTTAAAAGCACTTCTGGCCAAAACATTTGCTCATTCCTGATACTCCGGCTGCGTAATTTCCTGGGAAATAATATAAATTATAGCTTGATCTCCAGTTTGACCAGTTTTGCCAGCACTTTCAAGCTTTTCTCCGACACAGTTTCCGTGGAAAGCCGCCCATCATTGCTAATAAGCAGGAGCTTACCGCCTTCCAGCTTTTTAATCTGGCGTATTGCCCTCTTTCCCCCATATTCCACCAGGCATATCGTATTGTTTTCTACTTCATGGGCAGCATGAGCAAAGGCGATGTCACCTTTCATAATTCTAAAGCCCATCATATCGTTTTCCTGTATTTTTAGGTAAAAAACCTTGTCCTTGGCATATCCCTCAACCTTGTTGGATATCACAGGAAGCTGCCTGCTGCCTACGACTTTTGTCAGATCATACTCATAAACCGGTACGGTTTTCAGTACCGAATCCAAAGCATCACTCCACATTTCCTGAACTTTATTCTCCTGTGGCTTTAAACCAAGCGTAGCCTTTTTAACCACAGCTTTTTCTGGAACCGGCGCTTCTTTTTCTATAGCCAGCATCAGGTCATTTATCTCCTGACCCAGAGCCTTTGAGATTCTCTTGACCAAATCATCGTTTGCTATCCTTTTGCCCGACTCCAGATCCCTGATAAAGCTTTCATTAACCCCGACAGCTTTACCCAGCTGCTTGTGGGTCATGCCCTTTTGTTCCCTGATCCTTTTTATTTGCGAACCTATTCTGCTCATCCGTATCACCACTTTATATGTATTTGTCGCTTTTTATGTACTTATCACTTTTTTATGTGTTCATCACTTTTTTGGGTTCATTAAGTTTTTGGGTTCATTAAGTCACGGCGTTTGAATAATTTGTTTAATAGACATAATTAGTTAACTGTGCTAAACCTTTTACCAAGCTTAAATATGGATCTATATCATAATCACCGAAAACACAACAAAGCATCGGTTTTTCAAATAGTCCAACAGCCTCAGCAAATCAGCCCCTCAGAAGCCATCAAAAATTGAAAAACAGCAAAAATGAAAATAGCCAAAACCTTAAGCAAATACAAACTGCACCAGCAGCATATAGACCACGGTTCCCGCGCCAATGCTCAGCAAAGTGCTTTTCTTCCAAACATGAAGCAGCACAACACAAGCAACAGCGATGGCTTCAGGGATTCCATAAGGTGCAGCCAGCACCGAAACATCCTTGAGGCAGTATACCACCAGCAAACCTATCGCCGCATAGGGTATCACGTCACCCAGATAATTTATAAATCCGGGTATTTTTTTATTTTTAGGAAACAGTATGAAAGGCAGCGCCCGGGTTAAAATTGTTCCCAGTGAGATAACTGCAACAAGAACAAGCAACTGCTGCGTATTCTGCGTCATTCTCCAGTCCCCCTCTCCACCTGCTTCCTGAACAACGAAAATACAGCTATTATGAGAATCATAGCCGGTATAATAAATCTACCTGCTCCAAACAAAAGCCGGCAGATCAGAGACACTCCCACACCAACCAGTGCAGGAACATGATTCTTCTGGGCCTGCCACTGGTTTACAAAAATTACCACAAATAAGGCCGTCATTACAAAATCTATGCCTTTAGTGCTAAAAGAAAACATTGAACCCAACATCCCACCGATTGCCGAAGCAGCTACCCAGTAAATCTGGTTGAGCAATGTGACAAAAAACATGAACCAGCCCCTGTCAATACCCTCCGGCGGGTCAGTGGAACACACAATGGAAAACGTCTCGTCAGTAAGTCCAAAAACAAGATAGGGCTTTTTTCTCCCCGTATCTTTGAACCTCTTAAGCATAGACAATCCGTAAAACAAATGCCTGGCGTTTACCATAAGGGTCATAAAAAAAGCATTTACCGGGTTAAAGGCCGTTGTAAACAGATTGACCGCCACATATTGCATGGACCCGGCAAAAACAAATACGCTCATCAGAACCGACCATCCCAAACCGTAACCCTTGCTGCTCATAAGTATGCCATAAGCAGCTCCGAGAAAGAGATATCCCGTCATGACTGGAATCGTATAGGGAAAGGCTGCCTTCAAAGCTTTTACCTTTTGCTGCAACTGCTGTACCCCCTGTAGCTTCTGTCATTTTTATCCGTTATAATTGCATTTCTGACATTATACAGCACGTTCTTCAAAGATGTCAACGAGTTTCCAAAGGCTTGCCTCCTCCCGCATCGCGCCGATAATGATCACTGCATCAGGGGCTCAAAGTTCCGGCCATCGGAAAGCCTATCCCTTGAGAAAGCAGTCAACGCACATTATCTCTCCTTCTTCATCGTCCTGCATAAGCTTTTTCAACTCTTTTCCGCATCGGCTGCAGTGTACTATGACAGGTTCTTCCTCCTCCTCATCATCACATTCCTCATAGTGATCGCAATCCAAATCACAGCCATCAGCTTCACAATCAATGCATTCATCGGAAGGAAACCCAAATTCGCATTCAAACCGGGACTCTCCATTTTCATCGTCAATGACGCTTTTTAGATTTTTGCAGCTTTCACATATGCATTCTCCCATACAATCCCACCTTTCATTTTTCAATAATGCATACACGCTAGACATAATCGCAAATTTGAGCTTAAATCCTTGCATACCAAGGCTTAGAGATCTTTTGCTTTATACCCGGATATGCAACTCTCCTGTTTTTATACCCATGTTTTAATTCATTAGCTTTCATACTCAGATTTTCATTTCTTTCGCTTCCATGTCCATATTTTCGCTTTTTTACTTTCACACCCGGCATGTTATCTTTCTATTTTATATTAATCCAAGCTACAATTCTTACGCTTTCATACCTGGGTTTTTATTTCATTCGCTTTCATGCCCAGGCTTTCACTCTCACTATTTGAACCGATATACATAGGTCAGCAGCATCAGCAAGTGATGATCTTGTCATGGTCATAAACGGGTTTTATAGTCTCTCCAGGCGGCACGACAAGGTATTCGTCCTCGTTCCAGTCACCGTTTACAAGCCCGCGGATCAATCGCATATCTCCATCCAATACCCTTACTCTCTTTCCGATTTCCTCAGCATAGCTTTCAAGTTTTTTCAGGTATCCCAGGTGTTCCGTTTCCGGCACTTTGATGTAGATAAGCTCGTCGCTTTCATTTTTCGGATGCAGCATTTCCCAGAGATACCTTGCATTCTCCTCCCCATATTGCTCCACATATTCCTCATAGGCTTTGTCCAGGCCCAAAAGCTTGCTTGTATCGCTTTCCCTGAGATAGGAGTCTTTTCCTCCCCTTTCCATATATCCGGTGGAACTCCACTCAGCGCTGAGATTATCCTTAAAATATTCTATAAACTTACTCTTGGACCCCAGAAATATGGTACAGCAATCATGGGCTCTTGGGATTACCAGAGGAATAGAACGGGCAGCAATTCCGGCAGTTCCATTGCCGCAAAGGCCATAACCCAGCAAAATAGCGTCATAACCTCCCGTCTTTTCTACAGAATCAATTTTCTCCTGTATGATCTTTCTCAGTTCATTGGAATTTTCATGGGCGTTTTTGGGCGTAAACTCCGGATCGACAGTATTAGATGTAGCAGCTATCGCCAGGCATGCTTCCCTCAAAAATACCTCACAGCAAATAAGTTTGTACTTCATGCATTTTCCCCCGTTCATTTTACAAAGTATCTGAAAGTCTTTACCTATATCCAGACTATTGCTTTCCTTCCAATATTTTGACAGCTCGGTTGACCTCTTCCGCCGTCGGGCTTCTTACTCCTTTTAGCTTATACTCCTGGCCAAGCTTCTCCCACTTGTATTCACCCATATTATGATACGGCAATACTTCCACCTTTTCAACAGTTTTCAGCTGCTTTATAAATTCACCTGCCAGCCTTAAATCTTCTTCGCTGTCGGTATATCCCGGCACCAGCACATGCCTTATCCAAATGGGAATTCCCTTTTCAGACGCATACAGAGCGAACTTTTTTATTAACTCATTGCTTACTCCGGTGATCTCCTTGTGCTTTTCATCAACAGCATGCTTGATATCCAGCAGAATCAGATCGGTATACTCAAGCAGCTCCTTTACTTTTTCCACGGCTGCAAACCCTGAGGTGTCCAGTGCCGTGTGAATACCCATTTCCCTGCATCGTTTGAAAAGCTCTGCAACAAAGCCTGCCTGCAGGGTCGGTTCTCCTCCCGTCACCGTAATTCCGCCACCGGAAGAACGCATATATGTCAAATATTTTTTTACCTGTTCCATAACCTCGTCCACCGTATATTCACGGCCTCCCGATACATCCCATGTATCCCTGTTATGGCAATATATACAGCGCAGGGGACAGCCCTGCATGAACACCACAAATCTGATGCCCGGCCCATCCACCGTACCAAAGCTTTCAAAGGAATGTATCCTGCCTTTTATCGCCATTTGCCTCACCTCTCCTCCTGCTTATATTTTTACCCTGAATTTCTCTATTGTATCCGGTTAAGTATTCCAACGACAACCTTGCCGCAATTTTGACTATCATAAGGCGCTCCAACTGCCCGGCAGGCTCCCGGAACAGTGCTGCTGGGATTCGCTTTAAGCTTTATAAGCTTTCGGCAAATAACAGCAAAGCAGCCACACAGGATTGTGCCTGCAAGGCTGCTTCGCTATTCTCTAGATAGCTGCACTTTCATATATCAATATGCTTACTCTGTAAGTTTCAGTCCGAAAACCGGATTACCCTGGCTCCCAGACCATGGTGCGGCAGCAAGCACACCATATGAAATTTATCAAAGCACCCCATCTGATGATAGTGGGGCTTCTTGTCAATGTTTCTCCCGTATCAATTTTGCCTTAACCTTAAAGGTTTTCCCACACAAGTGGGCCATTCATCTTCCGGCCATTTAAAGAGTACTTCTCATGGCTGTATAAATCTATATCTCCAGTTCTATTATATCACTAAAGTTCTCGCATTCCTCAAGTTTTTTTATCAGGCTGTATTTTTTCCTGAAGCCCTTGTCTTTTCTGTTTATATATTTTTTAGTTTTCAAATCCTCTGCCATCCTCCGGATTTCCTCTTTGAATTCCTGTAAAAAATCCTTTGTCCCGGTGGGCGCGAATTCCAGCCCTATGTCTTCATTGAGGAATATCATGCCTTCGGGCATCCTCTTTACCTTTATTTTAAGCATTTCCTTCTTGTATTTTATGAGTTTTTTCGATAGGTTCAGGCTACCAGCCTCCTCAACTGCTGCAGCTGTCCCGCACGCTATACAGATAAGCAGGTCCTTTGAGAACCTGTTGTCCTTTGAGCGAAGTCCGCAATTGGGGCATGTATAGAATATTCCTGCAGGGCTTACTTTGACAGGTGGCGGCAGGCCTGCCCCAGGGAGCTTGTAATCCAATATTTCCACAATGCGGTTATAGGCATAACAGCTGATTGAAGAAGGACAAAGCCGTCCGTTTTCGTCTTCCCATTTAATCAAGTCACCTCTATCGATAAGGGACTCAACAATAACCTGAGCCTTGCTTTCCAGTGCCTTTTCCACAATCATATTGGCCAGCTTGTGAAGGTCCCCGGAGGAAATCTTTCCGCCCTCAGCCAGAGCATTGCCATTTTTGGGGCAAAATTTCAACGCTGTCTTTTCCAGCTCTATCCCGCCTTTGTCCGATATTTCACCCTCTCCGTTTACAACAGCAAAATTCAGGACATTTTTGATTCCCCTGGATACTCCGAGATAGTTTTCTGTTTTTACTGCCTCACAATCCCCTATATCAACGCTTATCGATAAATAATACTCCTCTCCCTTTTTTGACAGCCTGGCTGTCTTAAGGATCGAAGGATTTTCCAATGCTTTTTTCAGATAGGCCTCCTGCCACTTCCCGAAACTAAGGGGAACCAGCAGGTAACGTTCCTTTCTCCCGCTGCTTTCCAGTTCTTTTCCTCCTTTGAATATATAGCGCAGCACTCTATCCTTCCTGCAGTTGATTTCTTTTCTGTTCTCACTCCTGGCATTCATCAGATACAGCTTGACATAATACCTGTTTTTCATCTCGTCATATAGAAGGCAGTAATCCCTCTTGGTATCATAACGGCAGAAAAACAAAGGTTTCAAAGCCTCGGACTTTTTTGCCATTTTTGATACGATCTTTTCAAATTCAGCTTCAGACCGCTGCCCTTTCTCAAACTCGGAAAAAATCTGCTCGTATTCCTGTTCCCATCTGCCAGGAGATATATATGCCACGGGAAACCCCGCATCGGATTTTAGTTCCTTCAATGCAAGGTAGCTTGCCATAGTCATGCCAAAATCCATTATCAGCGAATCCTTGAAGGGCTCGATATCAAATCTGTTCAGCTCCCTTGCCGTGTTCTTGTCCACCCATTTGGAAATCACTGTTGTTCTGTATCTGCCCTTTTCATCCTTGTAATTTTTCCGTAAATTATCGATATCTTTGCGAGCTTTGTCCAAAAGATACTGGTATGCTCTGGAATAATTGTATATGGCCTCATCTATGATCCGTCTCTTACGGGCTCCGGGTTTGTGCAATTTAAGCGTAATCGTCCTCATCGCCATTGGTATTTCATCCTTCTATTGAAGTAAAAATGCCTTTTCTTTTATGATAAAGAGTTCCGGAGAAAAAGCTTAAGCAAATCCCCCGGCACATCATCCTAGTCATTGATCAACTCATCCTTTTTTACAGAGTTCAATAGGGTCAATAATACTCCACCTCAACATGCTTGCCCATTTTTTTCAGGTACTCGGCCATCTCTTCCACCAGTTTAAGCTTTAAGCTGAGATTGAGCGGAAGCTCAGGATTCTGGTGGGCAGGGTTGATAGCTCTACCTACAAAAAAATGCATTGATGTGCCTTCCTCCAGCAGAATTTTAGCCAATCGGGAAGCACCATCCTGTTTATTCAAGCTCAGAAAATCATTTATAGTGCTTTCCGAAGAAAAGCAGTTTTTGACAAATTCCAAGGCCTTTCCGAAGGTGAGCACACCCTCTGTAGCCATATCTATCCCTTCTATTTCAGCGGTAGGTGGTATTGAAGGATTAAAATAATTGATGGTCGTTATAATTTCCTTGTTCAGTTCCCTGCTCACAATCTGGGATGTAGTACCACCGCATACAATCTTCTTGCCTTTCTGCTCCATAAACCTGCCGACAACATACCCGTCCATGCTCCTGTCCACCGGAGGACCTATCATTATATTGACTTGGACAGGCTCCCTTATTTTTATTGCAACTGCAGTAGCGTCATCCCCAGGCATGCGGGAGTACAGGTTATCGCATGCCGAAATCAAAAGCTTGGACATGTTTCTGGCAGACATATCCGGTCTATAGGTTTTCGCGATATAATCCCTCACATTTTCCCACTGCCATCCCATGTTCAGCGTACTTCCAATACCCGCATGAATCACGCCGTCGCTCATCATCACAAATAAATCTCCGGGACTTACGGAAAATCTGCTTTCCAAAATCCTCTTGCCGTTGATGGCCCTGTTTTCCCTCTCAACATCCACAAAAACACCTTTTTTCAGCCTTATCATCGACGGATTGTCAAACTCGGCAAGATAAGCCTTACCGGAGTAAAACACCTGCAGTATGGAGAAGGTTGAATAGGCTATTCCCCTTTCCCTGCAAACCGGCAGAGTATTTACAATAGTTTCCACTGCCTCATCAACACTGGCGCCTTCAGTCAGCATGGTACCGATTATTTTGCTTGTAAGGGTGGCAAGTATGTTAGCCTTAACCCCGCTTCCCAGTCCGTCTGCCAGGACTACTATGACCGAATCCCTGTTCCTTATTATTTCAACCTTGTCGCCACATAGCTCCTCATTGAATTTATTTATACTTTCGTAACTTGCATCAATGTACAGGCTCATTTGTCTTCACCCATATCAGCTAATATTGATTTTTTCAATCCTGTAAGGGCTACTTTGGTTTCAGCTGTTGTTTCCCCCAGGAGGCTTGCAATTTCCTGGGCCACTCTCATCTGCTTTTCAATGACTTTTTGCGCTATGTCTATGGTTTCCGAACGCATTGAGTATATCTTCTTTCTTTGTTCTTCGTTTTCAGTAATATCTTTGATGATGGCGATAATCATATCGTATTCCCTTACATAAATAATTGACTGCATCACAGTAATTCCATAGGCATCATAGTAGTACTTTTTGTCCAGAATGTTTTCCCCGTTTTGCAGTGCAGCTTCAAAATCAGGACAATTGAGGATTTCATAGATATGCTTGCCGGACATATCTGTGTCCTCCATTTTGAAAAGCTTGCAGGCAGACAAATTATATTCCTGTATGATTAAGTTCTTGTCCAAAGCTATTAAAGCGTTAGGTGAGTTATGCATTATTATGTTTGAAATGGATTCAGCTTTTTCCCTCATATAGGGAAGGCACATCTTAAGATCCGCCTTCTTATTATATACAGCTATCGCCTTATCCCTGCAGGTGGAATATCCGCATGCGCCGCAATTAAGCTCCTTATCCTTGTTTACCTTGCCTATCATGCTCAATATGCTTCTAATTGTATCTTCATCCGGAATGTCCATGGGCTTTGACCGGTCAATAAAATTCCTCTCCAACGGCGCCTTGGCATCCTCAACCAATGCATGGGTTGGATCCTTAAGTTTTTTCCTTGCATAGTTGAGCAGCTTGTCCCGGGCTCCTAAAAAGCCGCCTTCCACTTTTCCGATGCAGGGTCCTCCAAGACAGCCTCCGGTACAGCTATTCATCTCAATGAAATAGCTTTTTACTTTACCTTCCTTCATCCAATCCAATATTTCAATGCATCTGTCTATTCCATCCACGCTTATGCATTTATACTTTTTCCTATCATCGGCATGCAAGGTTTTTATAATGCCTCCCGGCGACGGATAAAGCCTCGCCGCAGGATTGCTTAATCCTTTAAGCTCCCCGGCATCTATGCTGTTAATGTCAATACCTTCCATGTCCATCCATTTTTCCAGCTCCTCAAAGGTAAGCACGGCATCTACGCTGCCTTCATTTGCTATTTCAGTACATTCCCTTTTTTTGGCAATGCAAGGGCCTATAAAAACGATTTTTATCCTTGGTCCGTACATGCTCCGCATCATCCTGGCATGGGCAACCATAGGGGATACCACAGGCGCCATCTGATCGATCAATGTCGGATAATACCGCTCCACAAGGGAAACTATGCTAGGGCAGCAAGTGGTTATAATGTTGTTCATCTTTTTATCATTCATGAGTTTTCCATATTCTTTTGATACCTGTGTGGCTCCTATGGCCGTCTCTTCAACATGGGTAACGCCCAGCTTGAACAAAGCAGCCACCACCCTTTCGGGTTCATCGGTATCAAAAGCCGCAACATAAGAAGGGGCAAGGCTAACATATACCTTTTCATTTTTGGACAGGAAACCTTTCACCCTGTCAATATCGCTCTTGACAGTCTTGGCGTTCTGGGGACAGACAGTAAGACATCTTCCACATAGGATGCATTCCTCTTCAACAATTTCAGCCTGATCGTTCCTAAAGGCAATGACTTTTATGGGACAGTTGCGAATACATTTATAGCAATTTTTGCAGTTTGCTTCCTTAAATTGAATTATGCTCATATTGCAGCCTTTCTAATATTACTTCCTTAAATTTCTGCTCCGCATTGTCAGGGGTTACGCCTCCAATCATATCGTCCTGCACTTTAACCGAAACACCATCTGTGCAATTCCCAAGGCAAAAAGAAGCTTTCAGCTCTACCTGGTCTTCCAGCTTGTATTTTTTTATGAACTCTTGAAATGATTTTAAAATATAATACGATCCTTTTAAATGGCAGGAACTCCCTACACAAATATATACATCCAACAGATAACCCCCCAACTAAGGTTCTTTGGTAATGACTAACAATTGTTAAGATTTTAACAAATACAATTATAGTACATTAATGCCCTTTTGTCAAGCCGTACAGCGCCTAATAATCCCATCTCCCGTAATAGTTTCATTATGCTTCTCGAATATATTCATTGATAGTTGACAAAAAATATAATATAATTTATTGCGGTTTGCTATTCAATGAGTTAGTTCTACTTTGTTATATAGCATTACTTGGAAAGCAATTGCCTGAATCCTTGCTTCGCCTGAAGTGCGGTAAATTGGCTTAAAATTAGTATACCATGTCCTTAAAGCTCTGACATGGGGACATCTGCCGTCATCAGGGGAGCTTAAGCAACCTTAAGGCCATTGTTTCCGGTGAATTAATGTAGGATTAGTTTAACAATCTTAAGAGGTGAAAAAAATGGAAAAAAGAGAGAGGTTTGCTTCTCGCTTAGGTTTCATCTTGATATCTGCGGGATGTGCCATCGGGTTAGGTGATGTGTGGCGGTTTCCTTACATTGCAGGACAATATGGCGGAGGAATATTCGTTCTGATCTATCTGATATTTATTTTTATGCTCGGTATTCCCATCATCACAATGGAGCTCGCGGTAGGACGTGCCAGCCAGAAGAGCATTGCCACATCTTTTAATGTTCTGGAGAAAAAAGGACAAAAGTGGCATTGGATGGGCTATGCCGGAGTAGCCGGAAATTACATACTAATGATGTTTTATACCACCATTGCCGGTTGGATGCTGGCTTATTTCTACAGGATGCTGACAGGCCAGTTTGAGGGTCTTGATACCCAGCAGGTTGGTCAAATATTTTCAAACCTTATAGCCAATCCGGTAGAGATGACTGTGTGGATGGTTATAACAACTGTTGTTTGCTTTGGAATTTGCTCCCTTGGTTTGCAGGAGGGTGTTGAAAAGGTTACCAAGGTCATGATGGTATTGCTTCTGGCCATCATCGTGCTGCTGGCGGTTAAGTCCATGACGCTTCCAAATGCCGGTAAAGGCTTAAGCTTTTATCTCATGCCCGATGTTAATCAGATAAAAGAAAATGGCATCTGGGAAACAATTTTTGCTGCCATGAGCCAGGCATTCTTTACCTTAAGCATAGGAATCGGTTCCCTGGCTATATTCGGTAGTTACATCGTGAAAGATCGCCGACTTCTTGGTGAGTCCATTAATATTGCTGTATTAGACACTGCGATTTCAATTATTGCAGGACTTATCATCTTCCCCGCTTGCTTTTCTTTTAACGTTGACCCAGGACAAGGGCCAGGACTTATATTTGTAACATTGCCCAATATTTTTAACGCAATGAGCGGTGGAAGAATCTGGGGCTCGCTGTTTTTCATCTTTATGTCCTTTGCAGCCTTTTCCACGGTTATCGCCGTCTTTGAAAATATAATTTCCTTTGGAATGGACCTATGGGGCTGGAGCCGAAAAAAGGCATCCATTATTAACATGTTTTTGCTCATCGTGCTTTCCATGCCATGTATTCTAGGTTTCAATGTCTTAAGCTGGATTCAGCCCTTAGGAGAAGGCACCGGCATACTGGACCTGGAAGATTTCATAATCAGCTATAATCTGCTTCCTTTAGGTTCACTGGTTTATCTGCTTTTCTGCGTTACCCGCTATGGTTGGGGATTTGACAAATACCTTGAGGAAGTCAATGCTGGAAAGGGATTAAAAGTACCCCGTGCTCTGAAAGGATACCTTACCTGGATATTGCCTGCCATCATCTTGGTGGTGCTTATTCAGGGATATATCAATGTGTTCGGTAAGTAAAATCATATTGCGCATCTTTAGGTAAAAGAAAGCAGAAAGAATACATACAATATGGTATGAGTTCTTTCTGCTTTTCTATTACACTTAAGCTTTAAATCCTCAGCTTAAAAATCCTTTTTCATGAGCAGCGATAAAAATATTGCGGGCATTAGAGTAATGAACAGGTACCGATAAGCTTTTTATGCCATACCTTTTGGTACCATGCAATAAGCAAGAAATTTATACCCGGCTTAATAATGCCTCTTATTGCACTGGCTTTATGCTCCCTGCTTTAGTACTTTGAATAAGCGCAATACCATCAAGGCGGATTGCTCAATTGTCGCTCTTTCATTTGGGTTAAACTTGCCATCGCTGCCTTTGATAATGCCCAAGGAAGACATGGCATTTACGCTTTCGGCGGCCCAATTGTTGATTTTATCGGCATCGGCAAATTTAGCAGGATTACCAGCTTTTATTCCTGGGTTTAAGTATTTTGCCGCCCTATACATCATGGCTGCCATCTGTTGGCGGTCAATGGTGGAACTTGGGCTAAAGGTTGTAGCATCCGTTCCATTTACAATGCCTGCTGCGTAAGCTTTTAGAATGATATCTTTTTGGTCCTTCACATCATCATAGTCCAGGTCTCTAAAAGGATTTGAAGTAGATACAGGCATTTCTTTGCCCAAATATGTTTCGCACATATCGACAATCAAAGCACAGAATTTCATTCGGCTAATATCTCTGTCAAAGACATAATCAATAACAGAATCCAGAAGTCCAAGCTTGTCTGCCTCCTGCAGTTCAGCCTGCGCCCAACTGCTTGAGCTGAAATATTTTGAAGGGATGAGGGTATCAATCACCTTGCCATCACGGTCAATTACCACTATTGTGCCATCTTTTTTAAAAATATTGAGATTATACTCTACCCTATATTTATCGGGATCCGTAACTTTTATTGCTACGTCTTTGCACAATAATTTTGATGTACCAGGGACAGGCTGATAATAATGGTTGGCCCAAGTTTCTTTAATATGATAAACATCACCATTAAACTTCTGATATATGTAGCCATTACCTGGTTTGGTCACAGTAGCTACATCTGTATCCAGCAATGTATATTTTACTGTGCCTGATTCTTTATCTTTTCTGTAAAAGCTGCCATCCAGCCTAAGTTCATATCCTTCTTCCTGATACAGTATATTGTCGGTTATTTTTCTGGGCACATCCACATACTTTGGCGCAACATTATATCCGTCAACTATGTCTTTATAAATTTGATATGAACTATTGTCGCCCCATGCATACCACGTGTTATCAGAGGTCTTTGCCCTAAGCTGCAAGCCTTTAACTTCATAATACGTTACATTGTTCAGCAAATGCCTTGGTTTCTCATTTTTGTTTGACAGGTCGACCCCATAGCTTGAATACAAAGAATTGTCATTCTTTAAATAAAGCATAGAGTAGAACGTGTACTCTCCATTATAGTTTATTTGTGTAGGAAAGTATTCATAGCTTTTTACATTGGTATCTATCAGTCTCGCTTCGTCCACACCTAAATAATACAGGTCTCCTTTCCCTGTCAGAGCATAACTGGAGTCGAGCTGCTTTAAATTGCCTATTTTTTCAATAACAACCTTTGTCTCAATATCATCCTGTCTCTTTTGGGCATACATCAAATTGCCATCGGTATGCAAATAATAAAAATAATCATAGTAAGAATCATGAACAACATCTGAAATCATCGCCACATTGTCCAGTATTTTTTTACCATTATAGTTATAATAACCACGATAATAATAGCACTCTCCGTCAGTAGTTATGTAAACATCATTATTTATATATCTTATATTTTTTGCTACAGCTTTCAACGGATCCCAAAAATAATAATTACCGTCACTTCTAAGATATCCATTTTGCTCAATCTTGATGGAATAATCGGCTGCATATGCGGGATTGATGGCCGTAAGCATTAGAGAAGCAGCTAAAACAGCAATTCCTTTTTTAATTCTTTTCTTCAGATTATTCTTCATATTGTTCCCCCTCTTTGATATGTTTGGAATTCATGCAACTTATTTAAGTGCTTTCTTTTACAATATCAGGTTAACATAATTTTACAACGGCGTCAATTATGCAAACCTTACTTTCTTCACTTTTGGCATAATAAAAAAGAACCCCGAAATCCTTCATAGTAAAAGATTAAGAGTTCTTTTTCTCCGTAAATCTTAGATATTCTATTCTATTGCAATAAGAAGCATATTATGTAAACATGACTTTTACGATCAAGAATACAAAGATAAACACCCGGTCAGGTCATATATGCAGGATCGCCAAGCGTATGCCAAAGCTCTTAAGCAGTATGATCAATTGCACTTTTACAGTACTATGATTCCATATGCTCCAGGTTTTCAAAGCCCTTCTTCTCTTCCATAGGAGCTTCCCCGTGCTTGACCAGCATCATGAAGAAGAGAGCTATCACCAGAGCCACCGCTGCATATATAAACAGGAATCCATCCCCCAACATATCTGCAAGAAAGCCGTATAATATTGGTGATATTATGGCTGCCAGCATCGAGAATAGATAGTAATATCCTGTATATTTGCCCACTCCGCCGGAAGAAGTCATTTCAACCACCATGGGGTAAGAGTTTATATTTATGAGAGCCCAGCTTATTCCCCCTAAGCCCAGCAAGAAATACATTATTGCCACCTTTTTGATGAATATCAGGCTTACACAGGTAAAAATGAACAAGCACAATCCTGTAAGTATAGTATTCTTCCTTCCGAACCTCCTGGAAACAATACCTGCCGGCATGGCAAATATAAGGAAAAGGATCGATACGGAAAGGAGCAATTGGGACGAAACGCTCTTGTCCACTCCCAGGACAGCTTCTCCGTAAGTAGAAAAGAAGGTTTCTATGGCATTGAAGCCTGTAAACCAGAAAAAAATCGCCAGAAGCAGGAATATCAAGCTGAGGGTTTTGCCCTTATCATGCTCACCCTTCTGCTTTTGCTCTTCAGGAGCATCATCGACCGGTGTTTCCGGCTCTTTTATAAAGTTGTACATCACGATAATGGTTATAATCATTGCGCCGGCGACGGTGACATAGGGATAGAACTCTCCCATTTTAAAAAGCAACCATGATACAAGGTATGCAATAGCAGTACCCAGCCCACCCATAAAATTAATGATGCCGTTTGCCTTGCTCCTCAAAGCCCTCGGAGTTAAATCCGGCATCAGGGCAACTGCAGGAGATCTGTATACGCTCATGAAGAAGTTAAGGAATATTACTGCTATCATAAGCAGTGGCAGGCTTTGCCTGGTAAAAGGAATTATAAAAAAGCTTATTGCTGCAAGGGGTATGCCCACCAGAAGATAAGGCATTCTCCTTCCGTATCTTGTATTGGTTCTGTCGCTTAAGGTGCCGAAAATGGGCTGGAAAACAACAGCAAAGATATTGTCAAGAGCCATTATGAAACCAATCACTGCCCCCGACAAAGCAAACTCCTTGAGATACAGCGGCACAGCAACATTGTATATGGTCCATACCAAGCTTACCGTAAAAAAACCTAAACCGACCAGCATCGTTTTTTTATAATCCAGCTTCATATTGCTACCTCACATTTCTTCAAGTATTTTTATAGCAACATCCGGTACATTAGTTATTATTCCACTCACCCCAGCCGCTGCCATTTTTCGAATAAGATCAGGATGATCGACGGTAAAGGGATTTACTGCAACCCCATGCTTGATGCACCCTTCCATAATTTCAGGAACCACATTATAGTAAGCGGGATGCAAAGCGTAAGCTTTGATCCGCTTCGCATATTCCCAGGGTTCATACAGGCCTGCCATATACAAAATCCCTGTCTTAACTTGGGGCAGTATCCGTTTCATCTTCACAAGGCTGTAGTGGTTAAAGGAGGATATGATGACACGGTTTACAAAATCATATTTTTTTATTAGTTCGGCAACCTTCTCTTCTATGCCGGGATAGATTATCAGGCCATTCTTTATTTCGATGTTCAGAAGGCCGTCCCAGTCTTTTAGCAAATCCAGAACTTCTTCCAGTACAGGTATCCTTTCCCCGGCATATTCCTGTCCGAACCAACTTCCAAAGTCAAGGGCCTTCAGATCGATCAAGTCAAAATCCTTTACCCATCCCTTTCCGTCACTGGTCCTGTCCACCTTTTCATCATGAATAACCACAACTCTTCCATCCCTGGACAGCTGCACATCCAGCTCAATTCCTCCTGCGCCCATGGATATAGCTTTTTTAAATGCGCTCATCGTATTCTCGGGTGCATACGCCGACGCACCCCTGTGTGCAATCACCTTCATAGGGTACGCTCCTTTACTTTTTTATTTACTTAAAAACGGAGACAGCTCGCATTAAATCTTCTATGCACTTTTTAGAAGCTTCCATCTCTTCCCTCACCTTGCTGGTATCACTTACAGCGACAGCTATATTCCGGTTGATATCGGCAATGTCGGACGCTCCGGTGTTGGTGGCGGTAGATACATCATCTACTGCGCTTACCATGGATTTGAGAGAAGAAAGAACCTGGGAGGACACCCTGCTGAATTCATCAATTATACTGCTCAGCACCTGGGCATCACGGTTGTAACCTTCTACTGCTGCAAGCATGGTTTCATAATCGGCCTTTACACCGGTATCCACAAACTGGAGCAGCTCTTCGGAATGCTTAATAAGGCCATCCACGGCAGGATTGATCTCTGCCAGCACATTTTGGATGTCTCCCACCATCTGCTTGGATTCACCGGCAAGCTTACGGATTTGCTCTGCAACCACTGCAAATCCTTTGCCGTTTTCTCCTGCCCTGGCGGCTTCTATAGCCGCATTAAGCGCCAGCAGATTGGTTTGATCGGCAATAGTAATTATAGCTTTTGCCAATTCATTTACCTTTTTGACGGATTCAGCTTTTTCTATGGCCTCCTTTACCTTATTCCTAGCTTCATCAATCATCGAAATGGCTTTAGCCTGAGTACTTGCAAAGGAGTTTTTGAATTCCACTGCCTTCCGGCTGATTTGCAGCGCCTTTTCCGCTCCCACTTCTGCTCTCTCTTCAACGCTTCTCATCGAGTTTTCCACCTCTTGAGACAACGCTCCCATTTCCTGGGCAGATGCAGCAGTTTCCTGCATTCCTGCTGACACAGCAGACAACATGTCGGAGGTCTTAACCATAAAATCATCCAGACTTTCCGCCGATTTCACCGTATGAAGCACATTCTGGTTCATCATGAGAGTCAGCTTTTTAACATTCTTTATGGATTCGGAAACGCTTTCATGAATCTTGTTGAAGTTTCTGGCCAGAATGCCTACCTCATCTTTGCGCTTACAGTATTTCTCATCGATGGAAACTGCAAAATTACCTCCTGCCATCTCAATGCACTTATTGCTTATCTCCCTTATCGGACGGCTGAGACCCATCGCAAAGAAGGAAGCTATTACAAAAGCGGCAATCAACACTATAAGAGTTATTGCAAACATAATATTACGCAGCTCTATCGCTCCGAAAAGCACTACGTCTTTATCCACTTCCAGTACGACAGTCCACGGAAATCCTTCGATGTGGGCATAGCCTACATATTTCGGCACATTTTCCTTTATGTATTCGCCCCATCCTTCTTTACCGTCCCTTATCGTTACATATAGGGATGTGAATTTTTCTACTTCTTTATTGCCCGTTAATCCCAGACGGCTGACAGAAGCAGAAGACGTAGCATCCACTTCTTCATCCGGATTGCCGGAAATGGCTTCAGATTTGGAACTGCTCAAGTTTTTTAGATGATACAAAACGGTATCCCTGTCGGTATGCGCTATGATGTTGTTGGAGCTGTCCAATATGAAGAAAGATCCTTTCCCCCCAAAAGCGCCGTCATCCAGAAAGCCGCTGAGCTCCAGGCCGTCTCTTTCAATACACAGAACACCAACTATACCTTCATCCCGCTGGATGGGAACCGCATAAATAATATCAACCGAGCCATCCTCATATAATGGCCCCAATACCACTTTCTCTCCTTGCAATGCCCTTCGGAAAAACTCTTTCTCTTCAAAGCTTTCCGAAGCTCCATCCTGATAAACAGCATTGCCGTTCATATCGGAAATGGCTATCCGCTTGTGGCCATTTCTTTTAATTTCCTGTTTCAGAACTTTCTTGACATATTCCACATCAAAACGATTCGTACCTATTGATTTTATAGCATCATCTGATGCAAGCAACTCCAGGGTGTTGAATATTTCATCCGCCTGTTCTTTAATATCTCTGGCAGATCTACTGGTATAATCTGTAAGCATAAATCCTGCATCATCTATTAGAATAGACATAGCATTGAAATATGCAGTAATCCCTAGTACAGAACACGTAAATGCTAGTAGTAGTCCAACAATTATAATAATCCTCGCTCTAAGACTTTTTAACATATATATACTTCCTCCTACGCCTCGGAAATTAGGCAAAATAGTATTCTTTCGGCAACTATAAACATTATACAACAAAGTCGAACAAATGAAATGAAGAATTTGCTAAATTTTAAATTTTATTAGCAGAATTAGTTAATACTGCTGCAAAAATCTGATATATGACTTTTTTCCAAGATGAAGGATGAATGGCAGCAGAAGCTATATATGTCATTGTGTTTATTCTGATTTCCCTGGCATTATAAAAATCGGGGGATAAAGATCCCCCGATAAAATCTAGAACTCTGCTGACTTGGTTGTCCTTGGGAAGGAAATGACATCTCGTATATTGCTTATTCCGGTCATATACATTATCGCCCTCTCAAACCCGAGGCCAAAACCGGCATGCTTTGTGCTTCCATACTTACGCAGGTCAAGATACCACCAATAATCCTCTTCCTTGAGGCCTAATTCCTTCATCCTGTTCAAAAGGTAGTCATACCTTTCCTCTCTCTGGCTGCCGCCGATTATTTCTCCTACACCCGGTACTAACAGGTCCATGGCGGCAACAGTCTTGTTGTCATCATTAAGCCTCATGTAGAAGGCTTTGATATCCTTTGGATAATCAGTCACAAACAAAGGCTTTTTGAATACCTTTTCGGTCAGATATCTTTCATGCTCTGTCTGAAGGTCGCTGCCCCATTTAACAGGATATTCAAATTGATCTTTTTCTTTTTCCAGTATTGATATGGCTTCCGTATAGGTGATATGGGCAAAATCTGAGCTTACCACATTGTTCAGGCGCTCAAGAAGCGTTTTGTCTATAAAATTGTTGAAAAACTCCATCTCCTCAGGAGCGTTTTCCATTACATAGTTTATTATATATTTCAGCATGTCTTCCGCCAGCTCCATGTCGTCCTTCAGGTCGGCAAAAGCAATTTCCGGCTCGATCATCCAGAACTCGGCAGCATGCCTTGCTGTGTTGGAGTTTTCCGCCCTGAATGTAGGTCCGAAAGTATAGATTTTCCCGAAGGCCTGGGCATATGTTTCTCCAGCCAGCTGCCCGCTGACAGTCAGGTTCGTGGACCTTCCGAAGAAGTCCTGAGTATAGTCAACATTTCCCTTTTCATCCTTCGGTATGTTGTCGAAGTCAAAGGTGGTTACCTTGAACATCTCCCCTGCACCTTCGGCGTCACTTCCGGTTATTATGGGTGTATGCACATATACAAAACCCCTGTCCTGAAAGAATTGATGGATTGCCATCGCAGCCAGGGACCTCACCCTAAATACAGCAGAAAATGTATTGGTACGAGGCCTTAAATGAGCTATTGTTCTCAAAAACTCGAAAGAATGCCTCTTCTTCTGGAGGGGATAATCCTGGGGACAAGCGCCCTCCAGTTCTATCTTGCTGGCCTGTACCTCAAAAGGCTGCTTTGCTCCGGGGCTCTCCACCAGTGTCCCTTCCACGACAATCGCCGAGCCTACCGTTAACTTGGTAATCTCTTTGAAATTTGGAATTTTGCCGTCTTCAAAAACAATCTGCAGGTTCTTAAAAAACGACCCGTCATTAATTTCAATAAAACCAAAATTCTTTGAGTCTCTGATAGTTCTGACCCAACCAGCAACTTTGACGGTTTTATTTAAAAAATCCTGTGTGTTCCTAAAAACTTGCTTGATAGGCGTATATGCCATTTTCCCGTTCCTCCTTCAATTAGCTTGCATAAAATAATCTAAAACCTGCCGGAGTACAACTAATTGCTGCACTTCCCGGCATATAGGTAAATACATGCCGGCAATACCCATGGTCAAAGGATATTGACGATGCTCATGCATGAATGAAATCCTTGTCGCATTTTTTTAATTTAACAGCAAAAGCTGTCTTTTACAGCAATTGAATATTTGCCTTTTCACAGTCCTCCACCATTTTGTCGGGCCATATGGATGACTGCACTTCGCCGATATGAGCTTTCCTTAAGAAAAACATACATATGCGGGACTGTCCTATTCCTCCCCCAACAGTGTAAGGCAGTTCCCCGTTCAGCAAATCCTTGTGGAACTGAAGGTTCAGCCTGTCTTCACATCCTGCCAGTTTAAGCTGCTTTTTAAGCGCCTCTTCATCCACCCTTATGCCCATCGATGATACCTCAAAGGCTCTGTTCAATACAGGATACCAGAATATTATATCACCATTCAATGTCCAGTCATCATAGTCAGGAGCTCTTCCGTCATGCTTTATGCCGGACTTCAACTCCCCGCCTATCTGCATTATGAATACAGCCTTTTTTTCTTTGGCTATCATGTCTTCCCTCTCTTTCGGAGAAAGCTCAGGATACTTGTCCTCCAACTCCTGAGTAGTTATAAAGCTGATTTCATCAGGCAGAACTTTTTTTATTGCGGGGTATTTTCCGGATATGTAGTCTTCTGTCCTTTTAAAAACACTATAAATTTGCCTTACAATGCTCTTTAAAGTTTCAATATTTCTCTCACTCTTATCAATGATCTTTTCCCAGTCCCACTGGTCCACATATATTGAGTGCAGATTGTCGAGGTCTTCATCCCTGCGTATGGCATTCATATCGGTGTACAAGCCTTCGTCCTTTTTAAAGCCATATCTCTTCAAGGCCATTCTCTTCCATTTTGCCAGGGAATGAACTATTTCAACATCTTCTCCCCCCACATCCTTCACTTCAAAAGAAACGGGTCTTTCCACCCCGTTGAGATTATCGTTCAATCCGGTTTCCGGCTTTACAAAAAGCGGTGCTGATACGCGGGTAAGGTTTAATTCCTTGGCCAGCTCCTGCTCAAAGAAATCCTTTATAAGCTTTATTCCTACTTCGGTTTCCCTAATTGTCAAATCGGATTTATAGTTTTCAGGCACTATCAACCTATCTGAATCATATGCCATTAATGTATTTCCTCCCTGATACTATAACTTTGGTATATTAGAAAAAATTATATCACTTTATCGTAACTGATGGTAGTATAATGTTTCATCATATCAAAAAATAAGAATCAAACAAGGTCGAATTCATAATCATGCCCTGTTTCCCTCATACTGAAGCTTATAAAGGTTGTAATACATGCCTCTTTTGGCCAAAAGCTCCTGATGGTTTCCCATCTCCCGAATTCTTCCCTTATGCAGCACGATGATGTTATCCGCATGCTGTATGGTTGAAAGCCTGTGGGCTATCACAATCGTCGTGCGGTTTCTGGTAAGTTTTGCCAAAGCATCTTGTATCAGCAGCTCCGTTTCAGTGTCAATGTTGGCTGTCGCCTCATCCAGTATGAGAATGGACGGATCAAAAGCCAAAGCCCGTGCAAAAGCTAAAAGCTGCCTCTGCCCGGCGGAAAAGGTCGCTCCCCTTTCCTTCACTTCCTCATCATAGCCATTAGGCAGTCCCTGTATGAATCCATCGGCATTCACATAAGCTGACGCCTTTTTGACTTCCTCATCAGATATTCTGTCCTCATTCAACCTTATATTCTCCATAACAGTTCCGCTGAACAGGAACACATCCTGCAGCACCATTCCCACATTTTCCCTGAGGCTTTTCTTTTTAATCTGGCGTATATCTATTCCATCCATAAGTATCTGACCCTTTCGGATCTCATAAAACCTGTTCAGAAGATTTATTATAGATGTTTTACCTGCGCCGGTGGCACCCACTATGGCCAGAGTCTTTCCTGCAGGCACTTTGAAGCTCACGTCCTTCAGCACCCATTCATCATCGTTATAGGCAAACCATACATTTTTAAATTCTATATCTCCCTTTATCCTGTCTTTGTCCATCTCGATGCTGCCCTCATCCGGCTCTCCGGGAGTGTCCAATATTCCAAAAATCCTCTCGGAAGAAGCCATTGCCGCCTGGAGTATATTGTATTTTTCCGCCATGTCGTTGATGGGATGGAAGAACTGTCCCACATAATCAACAAAGGCGAAAAGCACACCAAACTGCAAGGTTCCATCCAAAACCCGAATCCCTCCAAACCATAACAGCGCCGCAATGGTGGCCGATGATATCAGTTCGATAAGGGGCCTGAATACTCCCGATACAACAACCTCACCCATGGTAGCTTTATAATATTCCTTGTTGGTCTTCTTAAACTCTTCAAGCTTTTCCTTCTGTCGGTCAAATATCTGGATCACCCGCATACCCGATATGTTTTCAGACAAAACGGTGTTAATGCGGGCCAAAGCCACTCTTATTCTCCTATATGCCTTTCTGGCATTCTTTCTGAAAAAGACGGTAACCAGAACTACCACCGGTATTGCTCCAATTATAATTAGGGCAAGAACCATATTCATGCTGAACATTATTATTATGACTCCCACCAAAATGCAGAAATCCTTTAAAAGGCTGACTAAAACATTGGTATACATGTCATTCAAGGTTTCCGTATCATTGGTGACCCTGGTTACCAGCCTTCCCACCGGGTTTTTATCAAAAAACGCAATGGGCATTTTCTGAATGTGGCTGAATATCTCCTGCCGGATATTAAAAATTATGGTCTGTCCCACATAGTTCAAAACATAGGTTTGAAGAAAATTGAACAGGAAGCCGGCAATGATGGCCAGAATAAAAATAATCCCGATGGTCTTCATGGCATTCAAATCCTTCGACCTGAATATTTTAACTTCATTACGGTCCAGCCTTCTTGCCTCCAGGATAATACTGTCACCATAATGCAGCTGATACTGCCGGCTTTCTTCTGAAATCTCCGCTACCGTCGCGCTTCCCATCATCTCCGGCTCTACAATACCGTTTACCAGATAAGGTATATTATCCACATAGTCAATAAAAAATACTCTGTCCTCCGGAATTTCTTCAGGAACTGACTCCACCCTTTTATATATCCTGCCTTCGAATTCCACGCCTTCCACACCGGAAGAAGCCTCATATGTAATCATGGGTTTCTGGTAACCATTCAGATAATCATCTATCGCTATTTTTATGAAGTAAGGCTTCAGGAGGTCTATCACGGTAACAGCAACCAGAAGAAGTATTGCAGCTGCAAAAAAGGCCCAATACTTCTTTGCATATGACATAAGGCGTTTCATCAGCTTGGAGTCATATGCCTTGACCTGAGTTTCCTCTTCATAATAACTCATATTCATCCTCCCCCTCTATCTGTTCCGCCAGCAGCTGTTTCTGGTAAAGGTCATAATATTCGCCTTTCAATTTCAGAAGAGAATCATGGGTTCCTCTTTCTATTATCTCACCGTCATCCAGCACAATAATTTCGTCCGCATGCTTGATGGAGGAAATCCTGTGGGAAACTACAACACTGGTGCGGTTTTTCAGAACATCCTTAAGCCCTTTCAATATCTCCTCTTCCGTATTGGTATCCACTGCAGAAAGGCAATCATCCAGGAGCAACACCTCCGGATCTCTCACAATTGCCCTGGCAATGGCAATCCTCTGCTTCTGTCCACCTGACAGGGTTACACCCCTCTCACCCACCATGGTCTCAAACTTTTCGGGGAAATCCATTATATTTTCGTACACCTGGGCGATTTTGGAGGCATTTATAATGCTTTCATCATCCCTGCCGCAGAAAAAGTCTATGTTTTCCCTTATGGTTGAAGAAAAAAGGAATGTATCCTGGGGTACATATCCCATGCTGCCTCTTAATACCGACAGGGGTATCCTGTTTATATCCACTCCGTCTATCAGCAGCATGCCTTCTTCCACGTTGTACAATCGCTGTATGAGGTTTATGAGGGTTGTTTTGCCGCTTCCCGTCCTGCCGACAATGGCAAGAGTTTTGCCTTCTTCAATCAACAGATTGATATTTTTCAGGGCAGGCCGGCTGGCGCCAGGATAGGTAAAGGTGAGATTTCTAAACTCTATTCTCCCTTTAATACCCCGCAAAGGTACAACATTCGGAGCATCTTGAATTTCCGGCTTTTCCCTCATTATTGCGTTTATCCTTTTGATGGAAACGGAAGCCCTCTGAAATATGCTCACGATCCATCCTAACGCGGCTATCGGCCAGATGAGCATTCCCAGGTAGCTGTTGAAAGACACAAAGCTTCCCAGGCTTATATCTCCATATATTACTTTCACTCCGCCATACCATAGGGCAATGACAAAGGAAAAAGCAGAAATGGTTCCTATCATCGGAAACAGGCTGCTCGTAACTTTAGTGTACTTGAGTACGGTATTTCTGTTATTTATGTTAGTTTCTCTAAATTTATCCTCCTCATGCTTTTCCTGGGCGAAGGCCTTTACCACCCTTATACCGGAAATATTCTCCCTGGTCCTCTCGGTCAGCTGCGAAAAAGCTTCCTGGATTTTCTGAAGGCTTCTATGCATAAGGTCCACGTTGAAAACAATAATAAGAGCCATTACCGCCAAAGGACCAAAAGAAGCCAAAGTAAGCCCTATGCCCCCGGTCCTGAACATCATTGCAATCGCAGCCACAGGGATAATTGCGCTGTCAAAAGCAAAGGCAACTCCCTGGCCCAAAGCCGTACTTACATTATTGATGTCGCTGGTAGCATGAGCCATGAGATCTCCTGTCTTATGGTTGTTATAATAATTGGGAGACAGCTTTTGAAGGTGATGGTAAAACCTGTTTCGCAAATGCATTTCTATGGATTTCGCCACACCATAGACCATATATCTCCATGTAAACCTGAAGACGGCAATTCCCAGCGCAATTCCTGCTACAATTCCCGTATAAACTGCCAGCCGGGATTTATTCAATTCTCCCGACTTAAGTAAATCCGTCATGATTCCCAAAACCCTTGGCAGTACCAACTGCAAGGTGTCGACAACTATTAGGCTTAATATTCCAAAAGCGTACTTATATTTGTTTTTTGCAATAATATCCCTAATGAACTCCAAATCTCTCATATCTCACCTCAAAACCGCCTGTCACAAGAGACGGCTATAACTACTTGAATGGTTGATTATCCATTATAACGAGGCTAAAGATGTCCCCCACCTCTCAAAGGTGGCGGGTACCTAATTTTACAACAGACGGTGAGTTGAAATCTCCCGCCTCGTTGAAACGGTGTGTTGAAATTGCTACGCAATTTCTTCCGTTGTTTTAACAATTGGATTTTGAGGATGCATTGCATGACGATCCGCATAACAGAAGGTGCTTGGCCCGGGACAATTGGATATATGGTGCTTACAGCAAGACAGCTTGTATGGGATTATGAGGAGCAATGCAAAAATTAATACTAAGCAAACTAAATACACAGTGGAGTGGAGAATAAGATGAAAACAGCATTAACAATCGCAGGGAGCGATTCCGGCGGAGGAGCCGGAATCCAGGCGGATATCAAGACAATGACCGCAAATGGTGTATATGCCATGAGTGCGATTACTGCACTTACTGCACAGAATACAACCGGTGTCACAGGAATCATGGAGGTCACTCCGGAATTTTTAGGCCAGCAGTTGGACTGTATTTTCACCGACATCTATCCGGATGCGGTAAAGGTTGGCATGGTTGCATCGGCCGGACTGATTGAGACCATATCAGAAAAGCTGAAATTCTACAATGCGAAGAACATTGTCGTGGATCCGGTAA